>ERZ809074.184-NODE-184-length-106030-cov-15.344317_pt1 | contig 106030 bp, 100 predicted proteins | sample MGYA00520795_ERZ809074 | MGnify/ENA primary metagenome ERZ809074 (study PRJEB31570, sample SAMEA3212989) | Homo sapiens | biome: human-gut; feature: human gut; material: fecal | place: Sweden | collected 2011 ...
CCCATTGCTCCTGTCTGCGTATTCGTTCCGTTAAATCCATTAATTTTCATCATTTCGTTGTCCTCCTTGAGCTAATACTCTGAAATCCGTTTCCTGAAAATCTGTATAACATGATTTCTCTTTATTTTTTCTTTCGGCATATCTTTCTTCACAATAAACTGTGATGTTGTGAACCGCCCTTTTTTCGTTGTGAAGCATCAAAAAAGCACTACATATTTCTGTAATTTCTGTAATTTCTGTAATTTACAAAATACATAGTGCCAATTTATTTCTTTATTCTACCTGCATCATAATGCTAAGGATTACTTCCTCATTTCCCTGCTCCAAAGATATATCTCCCATATACATTCTGGCAACCCGGCGAATGTTATTCAGACCCATTCCATGTTCCCTCCCAGATTTGGTTGTTTCTGGCAAATCGCTGTCACCAAAATTAAAATGACCCACAAAACTGTTTTTTATGGTTATCATAAAGATACTGTTTTTCCGAAAAGAATAAATGCTGATATACGGATCATCTCCACTTACATTTTCCATGCAGTTATTCAAGGCATTATTCATGATCACACTCAGATCAAATGCATTTAACTTCGTATTCTGCGGATAATGAAAATCCGACAGAAACCGAATCTGCCTTTCTTTTGCTTCTCTCAGCTTTTCCATCAAAATAACATCAATTACCGGACTTCCTGTCTTTATTTCCGGAGATACCTTGTCCCATTCATTTTTCAGATGTTCCAAGTATTCTGTAGCATCATCCATATTATTATGTGCCACCAGATGTTCCAGTGTCTGTATATGATTTCCCATATCATGGCGCATGGAGCGGATATCCCGATACAACTTTTCGACTTCCTCGATATGCTTTTTCATGTCACTGATCTGATTTAATACCAGCTCTTGTCCCCGCTGTTCTTCCTGCATCTCTTTCCAGTTTTGAAACATTACAATCACAACAAGAATAGCAACTATGGAAATCAGATAGTGTAAAAAGCTTAAAGCTCCATAAAATCCATATGTATCAATCAAGTTCTTTCCAGTATCTCTTTCGTATATCATGAGATAATATTGTAAAATGCCATACCCAGTGACGCCTACAAGTGAAGGTATAATAAGCATTACCATCTCTTTGACGCTCATTTCATCTTTTTTGTATATATACGCTTTATTGATCAGTCCTATTGCAACCGCAATAAAAGCAATACAAAGTACAATATCCAAAACTCTGGTTCCAACATATAGTCCGTATTGCAACCACACTTTTTCTGCACTCATATTCTGAAATACAAGTGCTTTTGTAACAAGATCATCAAGTCTGGCTGCCATTGCAACCGTTAACCATCGGATAGAAAAGAACGTAATTGCAAGAAATATTTTCTGATATATATTTCTTCTGTCCTCTACATACATTGCAAGAAACGCTGCTATAACTCCAATCAGATATGCGGAAAAATTATCAATCTGTGGCGGAATCATATATAAAACAAGCATAATCGTAATATAAACAATACTGACTGCCACAGCCCCTTTTTTCTTTTTTATATAGGGACAAACAAATTTTCCAAAATAGATTCCTGTAATCATAAGGAGTGCAATAACAGAAATTTTCGATGTAACCATCCAGTATTTTTCTACCAAACTCATCCGATTTCTTTTCCTTTCCTCTGATTATATTTCAAATATTGTTTTACAAACTCAGAATAATTCTGTTTTGCAATCAATGCAGTTCCATTTTCCATCGTCACACAATTTGCATCATATTTCTGAACATATTTGAAATGTACGAGGTAGGCTCTGTGTGTACGAAAAAAATCTGCTCCCGCAATTTCACTCAGTTCCTGCAATTTTCCATAATATTCAATATTCGTATCCCGTGTATGGATAATGACTTTTCGATTATATACCTCAGCATACACAATATCCTTCAAAAACACTTTCATATGGCTTCCTCTGGACTGCACCATCATGTATTTTTCATCCAATTGATTTTCAGAATATTCTTTAATGCTTCTGACTGCACGTTTCACAACTTCCTCAAATTTTTCATCTGAAAACGGTTTCACCAGATAATGAAATGCTGCAACATCAAATGCCTGAAAAACATACTCCTCCACAGCAGTTACAAATATCAATACCATTTTTTCATTTTTCTGACGCAGAATCCTTGCCGTTTCCATTCCATCCATTCCTGGCATCTGAATATCTAAAAATAGAATATCCGGCTCACAACCACTTGCAATCAATTCATCACCAGATAAATATTTTTCTATTACTGCATCCGGTAATAATTTCTTTATTTTTTCTTCTAATATCAATCCTATAGACTTTTCATCATCACAGATTGCAATTTGCATCTTGTCACTTCCTTGCTTACATACAATTATATTTATTATATCGGAAAAGTTCTTTTAATAGCTATCCACCATGTTGTGAACCGACCTTTTTTTGTTGTGAAATAACATATCACATATATCGCTTTATTTGCTTTATTTGCTTTAATCTGTTCTATCTGGCACACCCTCCGCGAGTGCCAAAAACAACCTTAGCAAGCACTGCCTGTGTCATGACACAGGCGAAATTTCCCACACTTTCCTATCTATCGTCTGTACGGGTGAATTTCCATAGGGGAGTGTCCCTAACCCTCTTTTCATTTTTCTTTGGTTCTGCACCGGAACACCTTGACCTTTTCTGCCGCTTTTGCTACAATTTGCTGTGGGTGATTGTGTCCAAAACTGAATAAAACTTGAAACAGACTGTTGTAAAATCGAACATTTTACAGCAGTTTTTTTGTACCCAAAAGAGAGAAAGGAAGTGGCAGAAATGGCAAAGCGAAACCGCACCAATCCGGTGTAATTTTATCTCAGCGATGATGAGCAGTACATCCTCAACACCAAGTTCAAAGCATCCGGCATGAAGAGTATGTCTGCTTTCCTGCGCAAGCTGATCTTATATGGATATGTGTATGATGTCGATTACAGTTATCTGCGAAATTACAATACGGAACTGGGGCGTATCAGCTCCAGTTTAAACCAGATTGCAAAAAGGGTAAACAGCACCGAAAACATTTATCAGGAGGACATAGACGAAGTAAAGGAGTTGATGAACGAGGTATGGCATACACAAAAATCCATGCTATCAAAGCAACCATTGATAAAGCCATAGAATATATCTGCAACCCGGACAAAAAACCGACGAACAGATCTATGTTTCGTCTTATGCGTGTGCGCCCGAAACTGCGGCGATCGACTTTAAGTATACGCTTGACCATTGCAGGGAAAACAGTCCCAACAAAGCCTATCATCTCATACAGGCTTTTGCTCCGGGCGAGGTCGGTTATGAGGAAGCGCACCGCATCGGAAAAGAGCTTGCAGACAAGGTTTTAGAAGAAAAATATTCGTATGTTGTTACCACGCATATTGATAAGGGACATATACACAATCATATCATCTTCTGTGCGGCTGACAACATTGAATACAACAAATATCACGACTGCACACAGACCTACCACCGCATACGCCACCTGAGTGATGAACTGTGCAAAGAACACAATCTTTCTGTCATTATTCCAGGCGGTGAGCGTGGCAAAAAATACAAAGAATGGCAGTCTGATCAGAATGGTTCGACCTGAAAAACACAGCTAAGACGGGACATCAATTTCTGTATCAAGGCGGCTTCCACTTATGAAGAATTTCTGCTTCTGATGCGGGCAAAAGGTTACGAAATCAAAGGGGAAACTTTTTGAGAAGAAGCTGTGAAATATATCTCTTTCCGACCTCTGGACAAGGAGCGTTTTGTTCGTGGCAGTGCTAGGTCTTTAGGGAAAGAATACACAAAGGAACGTATCCGGGAACGCATTGAAAAGAAGCGAGAACGAAAGGCAATGATCCCAAAAAAGGACTACTCCGCCCGCAGGATCATTGACACCTCGGACGAGAAATTCCAGAACAGTCCCGGACTGCAACAGTGGGCGGCAATCGAGAATCTAAAGATCGCCGCACAAAGCTATAATGAAGCTGGTTCTCTCTCCGATCTGGAGCATAAGATTACTGTAAAAAACGAAGCCGGGCGGTCTGCCAGACAGAGTGTTGTAGAACTGGAACACCGCATGAAAGACCTTGCGGAAATCATCAAATATGCGGAGCAGTACAAAGACAACCGCTCTTACCATATCGCCTACAAAAAAGCCAAGAACCCGGACGCATATTTCCGCAGATACGAGAGCCAGATCATCCTATATGGCGGTGCAAGGCGTATGCTTGAACAGGCACAGGCATCAAGCTAAAAGGATTGAATGTGGATAAGCTGCGAGCCGAATATCAGGCATTGGAAACGCAGAAAAAAGAACTGACCGCAACCTACAAGAGCTGTGAAAAAGAGGTGTGGGATTTAAAGCGGAAACAGGAAAATCTTAATCGGTATCTCGGACGGACACAAACCGATCCGGTGCAGGAACAACAGACAAAAACCACAGCTTATAAAACAATAGGGGATCTGTGCCGACGTCCCATAGCCCCATAACACTCTCCACTGGCATCATACGATATTTACCCCATCATAAATTTAAATTTTATTTTCTCTCCTCTATCAGCATCGCCCGCAATATCCCCGGTGTCTCATACTCCCGTTTTCCTGCTCCCATACCTATCTGCAGGATCCGATAAGCCTCCGGCAGTTCTTCCCCTGTACGGATGGCTGCCACGATGGCTGCACCTGTCGGTGTGACCAGTTCTCCCTGCACTTGCAGGCGGTGTATTGCAATTCCATAAGTACGGATGATCTGCGTCACCGCCGGTACCGGAATTGGAAGGATTCCATGCTGACAGCAGACCGTTCCCTGTCCTTCACTGAGCATTGGCACTATCACTTCTTCAATCTGCAAGCTGTCTAAGCAGACTGCCGCTGCAACGATGTCTACGATCGAATCCACCGCTCCGACTTCATGAAAATGCACCTGTTCCATGCTCTCGCCATGCACCTTCGCTTCTGCCTCTGCTAACACGGTAAATATCCGCTCTGCTATTTGTTTTGCATGTTCACTCATGTCTGCGGCTTCTATAATTTCGCATATCTGCTTTAAATTTCTATGCTCATGTTTATATGCGTGTCCTGCTTCCTGCGTCTGTTCTTTTGTCTCGTTCCGGTGTTCCTTGGTATATGCTCCATGCAGATACTCCATATCATGGTCATGATTTTCATGTTGTTCATCTAAAAGCACTGCAAAATCACAAGCATCCAGCCCTGATTTTTTCACACGGGAAATGCAGGTGTGAAATCCTTTGACCGGAAGACTAGCAAGTGCCTGCTCTAACTTTTTTTCGTCTGCTCCTAAATCTAACAGTGATCCCACAAACATATCGCCGCTGATCCCAAACGTACACTCTAGATACAATGTTTTACTCATGCTGTTCTCCTACTAACCTGTTGATCTGTGATGCCATATAGCCGGCACCATAACCATTGTCGATATTGACCACTGCCACCCCGTTCGCGCAGGAATTGATCATGGTCAGGAGTGCCGAAACCCCGTGAAAACTTGCACCATAGCCCACCGATGTCGGAACTGCAATGACCGGTTTATCCACCAAGCCGCCAAGAACGCTTGCTAATGCGCCCTCCATTCCTGCCACCGCAACAATGCAGTTTGCACTTTGGATCGCATCCAGATTTGCCAGCATCCTGTGTATCCCACAGACTCCTATATCATAGATACGTTCCACATAATTCCCAAAATACTCTGCTGTCAGTGCCGCTTCCTCTGCTACGAAAATATCTGCTGTTCCCGCACTGCATACCACGATTTTTCCCATATGCGGCTTGTCATTCTTTTCAATTCGGATGATACGGGAAGTCTCATCATAAACGGTCTGTGGAAACCGTTCCTTTGCTGCTAAATACTGTTCCTTCGATGCCCTTGTTCCAAATACCTCACCATTTTCCCGATAAAGGTGCGTAAAAATCTCTAAAAAATGCTCCGTCGACTTTCCTTCACAGTAAATCACTTCCGCATGTCCGGTCCTGAGTTTCCGATGAGTATCTAACTTCGCATATCCTAATTCTTCAAATGGCTCTTTTCGCAAGTATTGTTTTGCTTCCTCTATGGAAAGCGTTCCCTCTTTTACCTGTGCTAATAGCTCCTGTATTTCCATGTTACTGCTCCATATCTATTATGCTACCTGTCTGTTTTAAAAATCCTGTGTTTTCTATTCCAGACTTTCCTAACCACACGACTCTGTTTCTCATGCAATTTCGTTTATCTTCAGAACTTCAATTCAAAGAGCAAAAGTGTGCTTCGCACAAAACCGGGACTGCTTTTGTGACTTCGGGAGAAAATTAGTAAATCTTAGTCTGGCTGTTCATGTATAGTGTTTTGCTGCCATGGACGGGGCGTTTAAGACGTACACGTCACTCCATCACAGCCTAACTCAGACAGACTTAAATTTTCTTATTTTCGTACAACGGAACAAAACAGATCCGGCTTTGTGCAAGTTGCTGATCTAAAGAAACCGCCCTTTGCCCCTAATCTCTATCGGAAACAAAAAGCAGCAGACGCTTTCACATCCACTGCTCTGTATGATCCTTTACCGCGAAAGCGCATTTACTTTCTTGTATTCTTTAAGAATGCCGGAATCTGGATATCTTTTTCCGGTACATTGCTGACCGGTTTTGCCGGCTTCTTGATTCCGCTTAAGGTACTTGTTGTATTCTGTACCGGCACGGAGTTCTGCATCGGCATGGAATTCTGCACCGGTGTCGGTGTTACCTGTGGTCTTGCCGTAAAACTCTGTGCAGTCGGTCTTGCGGTTGGTGTTGATGTTGTCTGATATTTTAAATCCGGCATAATCTTATTACCTGTCGGCTTTGTCTCAAGTCCTGTTGCAATAACTGTAATCGTTGCCTCATCTGTCATTGTCTCATCATATTTTGCACCAAAGATGATATTTGCATTATCGCCTGCCAAATCCTGAACATAGCTTGCTGCGTCATTTGCATCCATCAGGGAAATATCTCCCGAAATATTGATGATGACGTGGGATGCTCCGGTAATAGTTGTCTCTAATAATGGACTCGCTACTGCTAATTTCACTGCCTCAATGGCTTTTTCATCGCCTTTAGCAGAACCGATACCGATATGTGCCATACCTTTATCTCGCATAACGGTCTGAACATCCGCGAAATCTAAGTTGATCAATGCTGGAAGATTGATCAGGTCTGTGATTCCCTGTACGGACTGCTGTAATACTTCATCCGCCTTCTTCAATGCATCCGGCATTGTAGTTCTGCGATCTACGATCTCTAATAATTTATCATTCGGAATGACGATCAGTGTATCCACTGCCTCTTTTAACTTCTCAATTCCGGAAAGTGCATTGACCATACGCGCTTTTGCCTCAAATTTAAAAGGCTTTGTTACAACACCAACGGTCAGAATGTCCATTTCTTTTGCGATCTTCGCTACAACAGGAGCTGCTCCGGTTCCTGTTCCACCGCCCATGCCACAGGTTACGAATACCATATCCGCACCTTTGATCGCGTTCGTTAAATCCTCCACACTCTCTTCTGCCGCTTTTTCACCGATTTCCGGCTGTGCTCCGGCTCCAAGACCTTTGGTCAGCTTCTCACCAATCTGGATCAGTGTCGGTGCTTTACATAACATCAAAGCCTGCTTGTCCGTATTGACTCCAATGAACTCTACCCCACCGATATTCTCATCAATCATTCTATTTACAGCATTATTTCCAGCTCCTCCTACACCAATTACAATAATTTTTGCACTGGAATCTGCTTCTGTCGTCATAATCTCTAACAAGGTTCTTCCTCCTTTTTCCTTTCTGGGATTTATCTAAATAAAATGAAACTATCTCTCTTCGTATGTAACGATTCCCATTCGGAATATACACATACAAATATAATATAATTTTTCGTTGAATTAATCAACTACAAATTCTATTTTTTTATTACTATTTTTTTACTGCACTGGCAGTTCTCCATTTTAGGAACCATTACTCTTTTCAAATGGCACATCCGTATTTTCCTCTGACCAGTTTTCCATATGAAGCGTACCGCTCATATCCTTTAACTGTGGAAATATGACGGAAAGTGTTTCCATTTTTGTACTCAGATTCTGACTATTTCCCATATTTACGGTAACTTTTTCATATTCTAACATAATATTGGAATATTCATCACAATGGATCGTCTGCGGCATCATTTTATATTTGCTAAGCCCCTGTGTCAGACTGAGCATTGCTTTTAACAAGGACTTCTTCTTAACGGGAATTTTTTCGCCAACCGAAACTTTACTGCATTCTAATCCGGTCACTTCCATCATTCCTTCTAACTTCCTTGAAGAAGTCTCCACCACTACACCGTCTTTGTTAAAATAGGCATTCTGCCCCATTGCCGGGACATAGAGATAACCGGCAATCTTTTTTTCTCTGACTTTGATACTCAAACTATGCGGACCTTTGATGCGCACCTCCGGCTGCTGTAAAAACGGCATTTCCTCCGCATCCTTAAATTTGTATTTTAAAAATACATACAGGGTATTCCACGAGTAGTCATCATTTAATACCCATTGGCGGATGGTTTCATCCGGATACAGATCCGTTCCCTCTACCTGCACCTGTTTCACGGTAAAACCCTTATATGCAACCACTCCAAGCGCAGCTAATAATATAAGGATGATCAGTATCAGCAGGAAATTTATTCTTTTTTCGCCTTTTTCGCTCTTCTCTCTTTTTCTCATAAATCCTCCGGTCCATCTAACCGGATTCCTCTTGACACACTAAGTGCCAATCCCATCTCGGAAAGCAGAAACAGAACCGATGTACCTCCATAACTGATAAACGGCAGTGTAATACCTGTATTTGGAATAGAATTTGTTACAACTGCGATATTTAAAATAACCTGAATGGAAATATGTGCCATGATACCTACCACAAGCAGTGCTCCATACAGATCCGGAGCATTATTGGCAATGACCATAAATCTCCACAGCATCAGTAAAAACAAAAGAATGACACAGACTGCACCAAACAGTCCTAACTCTTCGCAAATGATGGAAAAGATCATATCATTCTGTGCTTCCGGCAAGAATCCGAGCTTTTGCATACTCTCACCGAGACCTTTTCCAAACAGTTTACCGGAACCGATCGCATAGAGCCCCTGTAATGTCTGGTAGCCCTTTTCGTAATCCTCCGGGTTCAGCCAGATCTTGATACGCTCTGCACGGTATCTCTCTAAATAGATAAAGATACTTCCAAACGCGATTCCGAGTCCTCCTAACGCGAAAAACTGTGCATATTTCGGACTTGCCACAAAGGACATCACAACGGCAATCCCCAACAGAATGATTGCCGTACTTAGGTTGTTATATGCAATGACACCGACGATCGGCACTACGATCAGAAGTACCTTGATCACCGTCTGAAACTTTTTCATCTGCTTGGGCATGCGGCTGATCAGCACCGCTAAGAACAGTATGACCGCTATCTTTGCAAACTCTGACGGCTGAAAAGACAATGGTCCTAATTTCAGCCACCTCTTTTGTCCATTATATTCCTGACCAACAAAAATAACTGCTGTACACAGTAACAGTGCCGCTATGTAAGCCACTCCCGCAAAACGCATCCATACATGATAATCGATCCTCGATATCAGATACATTGCCATGAATCCGAGGCTTGTTGCAAACAACTGCTTTTTCACATAATATGCACTGTCGTCGAATTTTAACTGCCCATCGTAAGAACTGGTCGAATAGAGCATGACCAGTCCGAAACAGACCAGAAAAATAATGATAAACAACAGACTGTAATCAAAATATCTTGTCGGTTTGCTGCCGGTTCGTTCCCGCTTCTTACCCATGCATTACTCCTTTAGATTTCTTGCATATTCCTTGAATTTTTCTCCACGCTGTTCGTAATTGTCAAACATTCCCCAGCTTGCACATGCCGGAGACAGCAAAATCGCATCTCCTTCTACAGCATTCTGATAGCAGATGTCCATGGCTTCTTCCAAACTGTCTGCAAAGGCAATCTCCGTAAATCCATGTTTTTTTGCACATTCTGCAATCTTCTCTCTGGTCTGACCGATTAAGACCAACTGCTTGACTTTTCCATCAAATGCTTCAATCCATTCATCGTATTCGGATTGTTTATCATAACCGCCTCCAATTAAAAAGGTCGGTCTTTCCATCGCACGGATTCCCTGAATCGCCGCATCCGGATTTGTTCCTTTCGAATCGTTATAAAATTTTACACCGCGTTTTTCTACAACATACTCAATTCTATGCTCTACCGCCTGAAATTGTTCTAAAACCTTTGTAATAACCTCCATCGGTACACCAAAACTGTCTGCCATTGCCGCTGCTGCCATGACATTCTCATAATTATGTAATCCCAATATCTGTAGTCTGGAAGTTTCAATGATTTTTTCCGCCTTACCGCCCGTTGATTTGTAAATCACGCCATCTTCGTAGAAGAAACCATCTTCTAAACGTCTTTTGCTGCTGAAAAATACCACCCGAATTGGAAGACTTTTACCAAATTCCAAAAGCACCTCATCCTCATAATTCAGTACACAGACATCTTCTTTTTGCTGGTTCTTCGTAATGCTTTCTTTCGTTTCAATATAACACTCCATGGTATGATGGCGATTTAAATGATCCGGTGTAATATTTAAAATTGCACTGACCTGCGGATGAAAATCCACTGCCGTCTCTAACTGGAAACTTGAGATTTCTGCAACAGTCACCGTCTCGTCTGTCGTATCTGCGGCAACACTTGTATATGGAATACCAATATTTCCAACAACTTTGACATCCTCAAAATATGCCTGCATAATCTCTCCTAACAGGGATGTTGTTGTAGTCTTTCCATTTGTTCCGGTAATTGCAAGAAGTCTGCCTTTTGCAAAATGATATGCCAACTCTATTTCGCCCCAGATTGGAATCCCCTGCTCTCTGATGGCTGCGATGACCGGCAAATCCGTCGGAACGCCGGGACTTAACACTGCCAGTCCGGTATCCGCTAGAATCTCTGTCGGCAGTTCCCCTAAGATAATCCCGCAATCTTTCCAGATGTCATTTTTTTGCAGTTCCTCTTTGGACAATTCTTTATTTCCATCATAAAGCCTGTATGCAATTCCCTTTTTTCTAAGTAATTCACCGGCAGCGATTCCACTCTTTCCGGCACCCACAATCAATACGGTCTTTCCCTGTAAATCCATTTTCTTTCCTCCTATAATGCCAGAAGCCCAATCAGGCAGAGAATTGCCGTAGCAATGGAAAATACCGCAACGACCCTCGTCTCTGACCAGCCACATAATTCAAAATGATGATGGATCGGTGCCATCTTAAAGATTCTTTTTCCACCGGTCTTTTTAAAATAAGTAACCTGTATCATAACGGATAAAATTTCAATCCAGTAGATCAGTCCTACGATCAGGATAAAGATCGGCATCTGCATCATATAGGCACTCGCCGCCACAAATCCGCCAAGCGCCAGAGAACCGGTATCTCCCATAAACACTTTTGCAGGGTAGACATTGAACAGCAAAAATCCCATCAGTGCACCTACTACCGCACAGGTGATCGGCTCAATTCCGCTGTGTGTTCCTACTGCAACCACAGTAAAAAAGGTTGCTACCAATACCGTGACACTGGATGCCAGACCGTCCAGACCATCCGTAAAATTCACTCCATTGACGGTTCCAATTACCGCTAAAAACATAACCGGAATCGCAAGAACTCCAAGATTCAGATATTTTCCACCGGAAAACGGAATCAGCATAGTAAGTGATACATCTGTAAATTTCAAGATATAAAATACAAAAATTGCCGTAATCACAATCTGACAAAGCATCTTCTGCCATGCTAACAGACCATCGGAACGTTTTAATACCACTTTCAGATAATCATCCAGAAATCCTACAATTCCAAAGCCCACGGTCACAAATAAGATCGGTATGATCTTCGGATAATCCTTAACATATATCAGAGAGGTCAGTATCACACTCGCAAGTATGATAATCCCACCCATCGTCGGTGTTCCCGTCTTTTTTAAATGGGACTTCAATTCTTCTCTTTCCGTCTGCCCCACTTTTAATTTTCGTAAAAAAGGAATGACAATAGGGCCTAAAACTGCACTGACAACAAATGATATAATTACCGGGATTACTACTTGATATGACATATGTTTTCCACCTCATGTATTTTTTTCAGCCATGCTGATAGTTGCGTTTTTTCTAACTTTTCTAGTATACGTTATTTTTTACTTTTGTGCAAGATATCCCACACAATATTGTTCCCCGGTGCTTCACTCTTTTTGCTCAATTCCAAGGTATGGAAGCACATTTTCAAATATTTCTTTCATAACCGGTGCTGCTATGGTTCCTCCATAATATACGCCCTGTGGGTCATTGATAATGACAAGTCCGAGCACTTTCGGATTGTCTGCCGGCGTAAATCCCAAAAAAGATGCAATATACTTATTTGCACTTCTTGGAAGAGTCTGGGAGGTTGCTGTTTTTCCTCCAATCGAAAAGCCTTTGATTGCGGCATTTCTTCCGGTTCCTTCACTGACCACCTTCTCTAAGAGCATACGGACCGTCTCGCTCGTCTTTTCACTGACAATCCCCTCTGTCGTTTCGTATTTAAATGTTTTGACCTTTTTTCCTTTTTCATCCGTGACATAAGCCCCGAAATGAGGGGTCACGCGGTTGCCGCCATTGATAATAGAGGATACGGTAGTCGCTAACTGGACCGGTGTGATCTGAAAAGACTGTCCGAAGGATATGGTCGCCAACTCCACCTGCCCGATATTTTTCGGATTGTGCATGATCGTTGCCGCCTCGCCCGGTAAATCCACATTGGTCTTTTGCAGCAAACCGAACTGTTTAAAATAGGAATAATATTTTTCACTTCCTAAACGCAGTCCTAACTCTATAAATACCGGGTTGCAGGAATTCATGATCCCCTGTGCAAAATCCTCGGCTCCATGACCGCCGACTTTGTGACACCGAATCTTACGGTCCTCTACGATCTTATATCCCGGACAGTGAAACCGGTCTTTTAAACTGACCACACCTTCTTCAAAGGCTGCTGCTGTAGTAATGATCTTAAAAGTAGAGCCCGGTTCATAGGTATCATTGATACAGCCGTTACGCCACATCAGATTGAGCTTATCCTGATTCGTCTGTGTTACGCCTTCTATGGAAAAAGGTTCGTTCAGATTAAATTCCGGTACATTGACCATTGCTAAGATCTCGCCGTTTTGCGGATTCATCATCAACACGGAAACACTCTGTGCCCCATGTTCTTCCATTGCCTTTTTCGCTGCCTGCTCTGCATATTTTTGAATATTATAATCAAGACTGATATGCAGATCATTTCCGTCGATCGGATCCTGCCTGCGTTCACCGGCGTTTTCAATCTCAATCCCCCGCGCATCTGTCAGCGTCAGGATTTTTCCATTTTTCCCCTGAAGGTATTTATCGTATTTTACTTCTAAGCCGATGATCCCCTGATTATCGCCTCCGGTAAAGCCCAACACCTTAGAAGCCAAGGTATCGTAAGGATAATACCGTTTATAATCCTCATCGATCTTTACGCCTGCTAAACCATGCGCACGGATGGCATCTCCTGTTTCTTTTGGAACATTGGTCTTGATCTTTTCTATGGAAGATACTTTTTCCACACGTTTGCGGATCGTCTCCTCATCCATTTCGAGTTCTTTTGCTAACATGGCAATGACTTTTTCCGGTTCTTTGATCTGACTGTGTATCACTGAAATTGTACAGACGGTCTTGTTTTCCGCTAATACCACTCCGTTACAGTCTACGATCTCCCCGCGTGCCGCTTTGATGTTTCTTTCTCTCTCATGCAGATCCTCTGCTTTTTTTCCATAGTATTCCGAGCAAAAAATCATCAGATAGACCAGTCTTCCGACTAAAAACGTCAGCACCAGCAGAACCACCACCATGAATACCATGATTTTTTTTCGATATGCAGTTTTATTCCGATACATAGGTATAACCCCATAAAAGAAGTTAGTATAATCTATTACAACTTTGATGAGGTTATGTGATATTCAGCTTTACTGTACCGGATTTCCCATGATATCTAAGTCGACCACTTTTTCCGGATCGTACTCTTCATCCTGATAAATATTCAGATATGGAAGTATTTCTTTTAAAATTTCTCTTGTAATATTCTGTGCATAGGAACTGTGCGCCTGGTCTGCGACATTCGGTTCATCAATTACGACATAGATTACCACCTGCGGATTCTCCTGCGGCACATATCCGATAAAAGATACCAGATATTTTCCTTGTGCACGCTGTGTCTTTTTGACACCATCTTCTTCAATGGTTTCATATTTCTGTGCCGTACCGGTTTTACCACCCATGGAATATCCCGGCACTTTTGCCGTCTTTCCGGTTCCTTCCGAGACCGTTTTATACAGATACTGCTTAACCATATTACAGGTATCTTTTGACAATGTCTGTTTTAACAGTTCGCCTTTGTTCTCTTCAATCAGGTTTCCGTTCTCATCCGTGATTTTTTTTACCACATGAGGTTTATAATAATTTCCACCATTAATTAAAGAGGAAAATGCACTCGCCATCTGTACCATCGTAACATTGAAGTTCTGTCCAAAAGAGTTCGTCGCTAATGATGCATCGTCCATCGTTTCTAATGTATACATCAAGGAGTCGGTTCTTGCTTCTCCCGGAAGGTCGATCCCGGTCTTTTGACCAAAACCGAATATTTTCTGGTATTTTAATAAATTCTCTTTTTGTATTGCATAGGACATCTGCATCAGGGCATCATTACAGGACTCCATGATAGACTGTTCTATGGTTAAGAGTCCATGACCGCTCCGATTAACACAGTGGATGGTGTGACCGCCGACCTGCTCCTTTCCGTCGCAGACATAGGTCTCATTTCCGGTTAATGCCCCTGTTTCGAGTCCGGTTGCAACGGTCAGAGGTTTTACGGTAGAGCCCGGCTCATAGGTCTGTGTCACGCAGAAATTCTGCCAGATTTTATTCAAAGCCTCCAACTGCTCATCTTCACTCATGGCTTTGATTTGTTCTTCACTGTAATATGCGCTTAAATCTCTTGGATTGTTCAAATCAAAGGTCGGATAATTTGCCATAGCATAAATTTCCCCATTGTTCGGATTCATGACAATGGCAGCCGTATTTTTACTGCCCTCGCCTTCCTCCGCACCATTTTTGCAGGCATCGTTAAATTCTTTGAGCTTTTTCTCCACCACCGACTGAATATTGACATCAATCGTCGATACTACCGTCTTTCCGTTGACCGGTTCTTTGATGGTTTTTTCAAAGTTACTGTCTGAATTCAGATAACCGTACTCTCTTCCGTTGACTCCATTTAATGTATCGTTATAAGAATCCTCAAGACCTCCGATTCCAAGGTTTCCTGAAGTCGTATATCCAATGACGGAAGCCGCAAGGGAACCGTAAGGATATTCACGGAGATATTCTTTTTCCATCCATACACCTTTGATATAAGGATGGTTCTTGGTATCATTCTGCAATTCCACAAATTTCTGCACTTTATCATAAGGAAGTCTGCGCAAAATCTTGTTGTACTGACTCTTCGGTTTTTCTTCTGCTAACTTGTACAAATCTTCTGCTTTTAAATCCTCAAAGCAGGAGGTCAGTGCCTCAATGGTCGGCTGTAAATACTCTTCTTTACTGTTTAACACCTTGCAATCTAAGATTACGTTATAGACATCTACACTGGTTGCAAGTACCGTACCTTTGGCATCGACAATATCCCCACGCTGATACGGCAGTATGGTACTGTCATATTCCTGCTGGGTTAAAACGATTTTTTCATATTTTTCGCCACTTGTCACTTCAATATACATAATTCTGCCGATTAATGCGACTAAAAGTATTGTAATCGTTAAAAATGTGACAATCAGTTTTTTTCGCATTTTTCGCGGAAACTTTGCCAGTTCCTTTTTCCGTCTTGCCTTCAATCTTCCACCACACTACTTTCCCGGAATTTCTTCATACTGTGTCATGTAGTCTGAATCCTCAATACTATAGTAAGCAACCTGATCCGGTGCTGCATAGACCATCCCCAATTCTGCGATTGCTTTTTCTTTAATCTCATTCAGATTGATAGAGGTATTGACTCTTTTTAATGTGGTGTCATTATCTGTCTTTAAATCTGCAATTTCTTTTTCTAAAGCTGAAATATTACTCATTCTGGTGGTAATATCTGCCTGTAAATGCACATATGCTGCACATACCAGACAGGTAATACTTACTGCAACTGCCAAAAATGCCACATATCTGCGGCTCATACGCAGTTCTCTTGCCTGATTTCTCTTTGCTATTTTTCTGTTTCTAGCTCTCTGTTCTTCACGTTCTCTTCTGATTCTTTCCTGTCTGTCGTCTTTCGGCAGTGCTTCTGCCTTGCGTACCGTATTTCCGTCTACATACATCCGATACTGATTCTGCTCCATTTTAGACACCTCCGCTTTTTTGTCTTTTACCTTCTCTCGAACACACGCAATTTTGCACTCTTGGACCTTGAATTTTCTCTCAATTCCTCTTCCCCCGGCAAAATCGGCTTTCTTGTAATGACTTTCCCCTTGGATTCCTTGCCACATACACAAACCGGAAAGTCACTTGGGCATGTGCATGGGTTTTCATTCTTTTTAAATATGGTCTTTACGATTCTATCTTCTAATGAGTGAAAGGTAATAATACAGATTCTTCCGTCCTCATTTAAAAGTTCTATCATATCATCGAGTGTATCCTGCAACACTTCCAGTTCCCGGTTTAATTCAATTCTGATTGCCTGAAAGGTACGTTTTGCCGGATGTCCGCCACTCATCTGTACTTTTTTCGGAATTGCTGAGCGAATAATGGCTGTCAGCTCTCCGGTTGTTTCAATGGGCTGTTTTTCTCTCGCTGCCACAATGTGTTTTGCGATGTTTTTTGCAAATTTGTCTTCTCCGAAATCCCGGATAATCCGATACAGTTCTTTCTCACTGTAAGTATTGACAATATCTCTTGCCGTACGGCTTTCTCTTTGATCCATCCGCATATCTAACGGAGCATTTTCTTCCATATAAGTAAAACCGCGCTTTGGTGTATCTAACTGAAAAGAGGATACGCCAAGGTCTAAAACAATGCCGTCTACCTTTTCGATTCCAAGATTTTTCAGTTCCTGAGGCATATTGCAATAGTTGCTGCGAACAATGGTCACACGATCCTGATATTCTTTCAGTCTCTCTGTTGCCGCCAGAATCGCATCTGCATCCTGATCAATACCAATCAGTCTGCCACCCTCACCAAGTCTTTTTGCAACTTCTAAGGCATGTCCGCCCCCACCTAAGGTTCCGTCTACATAGATTCCGTCCGGTCTGATGTTCAAATTGTCAATTGTCTCATTTAATAATACGGATGTATGATGAAATTCCATATCGTTCTCCTATTCCGCCTTCTTTGATTTCTTATCCTAGATACTCAATCCCAAATCTGCCATATGTTCTGCAATTTCGTCCATATCATCATAGGAATTGCATTCCAGCCAGTTGTCTTTGCTCCAGATCTCGATCCGGTTGAGTACTCCAACGGATACGACATCCTTCTGTAAATCAGCAAATTCCCTTAAAACCGGTGGTATCAGGATTCTTCCCTGCTTGTCTAACTCACAGGTGGCTGCTCCGGCGAAGAAGAAACGTGAGAATTTTCTTGCATCTTTTGTGGTAAGTGGGACGGTTCTAAATTTTTCTTCAATATTGTGCCATTCTTCATTTGGGTATACAAACAGACATCCATCCAGTCCTTTTGTTACAACAAACTCGTTTCCAAGCTGCTCTCTGAACTTAGACGGAACAATCATTCTGCCCTTTGCATCAATTGTATGATTGTATTCTCCCATGAACATCTGACACTCACCTACTTACCGTGGTTATTATTTTCGTGTTATCCACAAAGTTATCAACTTATCCACCACTTTGTGCCACTATCAACCACTTTCACCCACTTTTACATCCATTTTACTCCACCAGTGGGTAAAAAGCAAGTATTTCCAGTATTTTTAAGAAAGATTAGGGTGTAAAAAATAAAAAAAGGAAAACACTGTATCTCTACAATGCTTTCCTTTGCTCTTACCATCTTTATGTTTCTTCTCTTGTATCTAGTTTCCAGACATTATTTAATTGTTCTCACTGAGGTCTAAATACCGCTCGATCATGCGGTCCACTTCTCTGCTCAGTTCGTAGCATCCTTCAATATCATTACCAAAGGCATATGCTTCGTCCAGTCTTTTTCTTGCTATTTCAATCTGTTCCTGTAATGTTTCTTTTTCCTGCATCCATATCGCTCCTTAGTCAAAATGTTATTGCTGTTTCCTGCTCACTGCTTTTTTCCTAAGTATGATAAGCATCATCACCGAAACGACTGCTAATACTACTGCTAATACCTGCGAAACTGCAACGGAAGTTCCCGGGATCAGGAGCTGGTCTGTTCTAAGACCTTCAATCCATGCCCGTCCGATCCCATATCCTGCTAAGTACAGCAGAAAAATCTCTCCCTCGAACTTCTTCCTCTTTCTGATCAGCAATAGGATCACCAGCAATACCAGATTCCACAGGGATTCGTACAAAAACGTCGGATGTACCTGAATGTAAGATACTCCTCCGAGCTCCACGATGTGTTCGGCAAGCTCTTTTGAAATATCACTGTCTCTGACAGCACTGACCGGAAGCTGCATCGCTAACAGTCCGTCTGTATAACCGCCAAATGCTTCCCTGTTAAAGAAGTTGCCCCATCTTCCGATGATCTGACCTAAGATCAGACCCAGACCTGCCGTATCTGCCAATCTCGGAAATGAAAGCCCTTTGACCTTCGCAAAGACAACTGCTGTAATAATTGCAGCAATCACGCCTCCGTAGATCGCCAGTCCACCCTGGCGCAGATTTAAAATACTCCACAGGTTGTCCTTATACAGATCCCACGAAAATATGACATAATACAATCTCGCTCCGATCACGGAGCAGATAATGGCAATGATCGCCAAGTCAAAATAATCATCGGGATTCTGCCCGGTTCTTTTGGCCTCATATGTAGCCAGAAGGATTCCTGCCAGCATTCCCACGGCGATGATCACGCCGTAATATGCTATGGAAATCCCAAAGACTGTAAAATTTTTCCCCACATGTTCTAAATAGATTCCCAAATGCGGGAAACGAATACTCCAATCCATACTGCTTGCCTTACTGCAGTTATGCAGCCCTCTTCTTTGACAGGTACTGATGCAACTTTCCCTGCTCTGCTAACTGCCTGATTCCCTCTACTACCTGGTAATTTAATGATACAATATGCCGAATATCTTCCTCGACATCTATCTTTCGTCTTAAATATTCCTCATGTCGTAATTTAATAAAGTCACACAACGCTTCTGCACTGCCAAAATGACACTGTACAAAAGGCCATCTGTCTTTTTTATCTGTCTTTAAATACTCTCGTAATCTCAGCTTTAGTACTTCTTCATAGGAACAGTGATCCTTTAGATTGCCCGGATACGTTCTGTTATGCGGAAAAGTAAAATAATCCGCTATATAATGGGTGATCTGACCAAGATCCCTGTAATACTTTGTCGCATGTTTCCTATACTTTCCGTGCGAGTCTGACAATTCTCTTACTTCTTTTTTTACCTGTTCAAAAGTTCCGTCAATTTCATGCTTTTTATACAAAAAGGAAGGTTTGATGTCCGGCAGGATACTTCCTAAATAAAAAGCCCATTTGTGCTTTCTCAGCCCTTCATCCTCTGAATTACGGACAATATCGCGGGCTAATGAAATATGTGACTTCTTTCTCATGTAATGCCTCCACGAAAAATTCTTTTGTACAACTGCAATTACATTGTTATTGTACTTCGTATAGAGACTTTTTACAAGTGTCTACTTTGAATTTTTCGTGAAGTTTCTTCCTTATTCGCTAATTATTGACAACAAAAGCTGGCACACTGTGTGTCTGCACTGTCTTTTGCATTACCGCCAACAATTCCGATACGGTTTGCACTGCACTTACAGCTTTCGTTATAAATGCATTTTACTGCCTCACAATCGACATCAATATTCTCGCTCTTGTGACCAACAGTGTTAGAACAACAGTCTTTTGTTCTCTCCTGAAAACTTGCACATGCTGTCTCGCTTGTGTTTTTTGCATCTCTTCCTTCTACCATGATATCTCCCTTACAGCAGTAAGGTTCTTCATTGTAAACGCAGTTTTTAACGGAACACTCTAATTTTGTCATAAAAATAAATCTCCTTTCTTCTTTCTGCCACCTTAGGGTGTGTAAGAAGAGGGAGATTTATTCTTAAAAAATTCTCAAAAATTTTTTTCTATTTTTGTTCCTGCACTTCTTCCTTACGGATTTCTTTCGTACGGATTTCTTTGCAGATCTGCTCTACGAACTCTGCGATCGGTTTGACACCTTCATCACCGGCAAAACGGCTTCTGACGGAAACTGTTCCGTCTGCCTCTTCTTTTTCGCCGACTACTAACATGTATGGTACTTTTGCAAGACGGCTTTCACGGATCTTGTAACCAATCTTTTCGGAACGTGCATCGACAGATACATAAACACCGTTTTTCTTAAGCTCTGCCTCTACTTTTTTCGCATAATCTTCATATTTATCGGAAATCGGCAGTACGCGTACCTGCTCCGGGCAAAGCCATGTCGGGAATTTTCCTGCATACTTCTCGATCAGCCATGCTAAGGTTCTCTCATAGCATCCCATGGAAGTACGGTGGATAATGTAAGGACGTACCTTGTCACCGTTTGCATCAATATAATACATATCAAACTGTTCTGCTAACAGTGCATCCCACTGAATCGTAATCATGGTGTCTTCTTTTCCATATACGTTTTTCGCATTAATGTCAATCTTTGGTCCGTAGAATGCAGCTTCTCCAACATCCTCCACAAATTCAATGCCAAGCTCATGCATCATATCACGCATATGCTGCTGTGTCTCTTCCCAGACTTCCGGTTCTCCGATGTATTTTTCTCTGTTTTCCGGGTCCCATTTAGAAAGATGATAGGTTACGTCTTCTTCTAATCCTAAGGTCTTTAAGCAGTGACGTGCCAGTGCGATACAATTCTTAAATTCCTCTACCATCTGATCCGGTCTTACAATTAAATGTCCTTCTGAAATCGTAAACTGGCGGACTCTGGTCAATCCATGCATCTCGCCGGAATCCTCATTACGGAACAGAGTGGATGTCTCGCTGTAACGCAATGGCAGCTCACGGTATGAGTGCTGTGAATTTTTGTATACATAATACTGGAATGGGCAGGTCATCGGACGGAGCGCAAATACCTCTTTATCCTTGCTCTCATCACCTAAGACAAACATTCCCTCTTTGTAGTGATCCCAGTGTCCGGAAATTTTATACAAATCGGATTTTGCCATTAACGGTGTCTTTGTACGGATATATCCCCACTCATTGTCCTCTAAATCTTCAATCCAACGCTGTAATGTCTGAATCATACGGACACCTTTTGGCATAATAAGTGGAAGTCCCTGCCCGATCACATCGACAGTAGTAAATAATTCCATCTCGCGTCCTAATTTGTTGTGGTCACGTTTTTTGATATCCTCTAAATGCTCTAAATAAGCATTCAGTTCATCCTTTGTCGCAAATGCTGTTCCATAGATACGCTGAAGCTGTGCTTTGTTGGAATCGCCTCTCCAGTATGCCATGGAAGAGGAAATCAGTTTGTATGCTTTGATTCCCTTGGTATTCATCAGATGCGGTCCTGCACAAAGGTCGGTAAATCCTTCGCCCTGTTTATAAAAAGAAATCTCTGCATCTTCCGGTAAATCTTCAATCAGTTCTACCTTATATGGTTCCTCTTTTTCTTTCATCAATGCAATGGCTTCTTCTCTTGGAAGTGTAAATTTTTCCAAACGATTGCCTTCTTTGATGATTTTTTTCATTTCTTTTTCTAAGTTATCTAAATCTTCTCTCGAAAACGGCTCGGATTCAAAATCATAATAAAATCCCTCGTCAATAGACGGTCCAATTGCTAATTTTACATTTGGGAACAGTCTTTTTACTGCTTCTGCTAACACATGGGAACAGGTATGGCGTACCGTACGAAGTCCTTCACTGTCCTTTGCTGTTAAAATGTTCATTTCGCAGTCACTGTCTACGACGGTTCTTAAATCTTTGACTTCTCCATTGATTTCCACTGCACAGGCTGCTCTTGCAAGTCCTTCACTGATATCTCTTGCGATGTCATAAGCGCTCATTGCCTCTGCGTATTCTTTGATGCTTCCGTCTTTTAATGTGATTTTCATTTTATCCTCTCCTCCTTGATTTTTTGTGGTTGTCTTTCTTTTTTCTGTGTTGTGGTTCTGTACCAGGGTATGGTGTCCGGGGTGGCGTGTTTTGGATATAAGATTTTCTAAATGTTTTGGTGGGGTGTTGGGGACGGACGCAATCGGCTCAGACTCGCCATCCATGGCTCGACTTCGCCTTTTTCGGACCTCCTGTCCGAAAATTGCTGTGGTCTCTTACAAAACATCAAGAAAATCTAACATCCGTCACAATCCCACCCCGAACACCATACCCTGGTACAGATTCTACATTCTCGAGCAAGCCAGACCGGCTCTTCATGCGAAGATCCGGTGTCTTGCGCTTCGTGCTCATCTATTTCACGCTGAATCCGAGGTGTTAACGCCCTCTTCCTGAGCGTCCCCACGCAGGCTGCACAAATGAATATGGAAGGGTTCTTTTTGTGCTATGGAGATGAAACTCCCGGAAGCGTGGAGCCCACTGGCGAACACGCTTCCTGCTTTGTGGGAGGTTCATCGGAATGATTAGCACAAGGAAGCCTGAAATATTTATTTGTGCAGCCTGCCCCGCGACTCTTTGTGACAAGACTAACACCCAATTATCGTAGAAATACGCAGAAATAAAAAAATCCATACACTACAATCTGATTTGTAATGCATGGACGTTTCATCTATCACGCGGTTCCACCCTGCTTGCTCTGTCGGTACAAAGCCTCTCTTTTGACGATAACGGAATCACCGGACTCTTTTCGATAAGTCACTCCGAGGTGGTCTTCGTCAGCTTCCCTGTCAAACCGCTTGCAGCTCAAAGCCTGTGCTTTGGCGGTTCTCTCTGTCACATTTTCACTGATTACTCTTCTCTTCAACGTGTTTTCTTTCTTTTTATGCCTTGTATTGTAGACTCTTTTTTTCTGTCTGTAAAGTGTTTTTTACAAATTATAAAAAAATTTTAAAAAAATCTCTATTTATTTGTTCTTCCCGCAGCACTTTTTATACTTTTTACCGCTTCCACATGGACATGGGTCGTTTGGATATACCTTATCCTCTTTCACGACTGTTCCTGATTTTTTCTGCTCTAAGTATAATTCGTGTTTTCTTTCCGGTGTGAAAATGTCATCCCACTGTGGCAGTTCATATAACCACTCTGCCTTTGCATCTACCATATTTTTGTAAAGAAGCTCTTTGTCAAAAATCAGGTTGACCGGTGTATCCTCTTCCATGGTCTCTAATGGATTGCGCTCTTTTAAGCTCTCATCGATCCCATCTAAAAATCCTGTCATCTCCATCAGGCTGACCTGATACTTGTCTGCTAATTCTTTGACTGTTCCGGATACTTCTTCGTCCGGATGATCTAACAGTTTTTCGTAGATTCCTTTTTCCACTAAAAAATAATCCTGCCAGAACTTCTGTAATTTTGCTCTATCTGCCTGCTCATTATAAGCAATTTTTTGCCATTCCTGTAATAGTGCCATATATTTTCACCTTATCCTTCATATTCTTGTGCTTTCGCACCGTAACAGTATAACCTATTTATACTCATTTTTCAATAGTTCCTCCGCATCCTTCAGACATTCTAAAAGAATCGGATTGAATGTACCGCACTCTCCTGCAAGTATCATTTCCATAGCTTTTTCATGGGAAAATGCTTTTTTGTATACACGGGGACTAACCAGTGCATCATAGACATCCACGATACCTACAATCTGACTCCAAAGAGGTATCTCATCGCCCTGTAAGCCCTCCGGATAACCCTTTCCGTCCCAGCGCTCATGGTGATATTTTGCAATGTCAAGACTGTAGCGTTCCTGCTCCTCGTCATCATTTAACTTAAATCCCCGGATAATTTCATAACCCTTTGTCGTATGGGTTTTCATAATCTCCATTTCCTCATCTGTCAGCCGTCCCTTTTTGTTCAGAATGGTGTCCGATATGGAAATTTTTCCAACATCATGCAATGCTGCCGCACGGCAGATTTTTTCACGGCTGGAATCTATGATGAAATGTTCCGGATATTTTTTGTTATAGGTATTAATCATAATCCGGGTCAGATCCTTCGTACGCTTAATATGCTCTCCGGAATCCAGATCCCTGAATTCCACCAGATTGCTCAGAGTATCAATAACATTATCCGCATACTTCCGGTATTTTTCCTGTTCCTCTTCTATCTGGCGCTGCGCTTCAATAATCAGCGTAATATCTGTACGAAGCAGCATATAGACCGGATAACCGTCTGCTTTTCCGCAATGAATTCCCTTGACCTGCATCCAATGCACATCTCCGTTGATATCGAGTACCCGGTAAGTAATCTCTAAATCCGCTTTCCGCTCCGCCTGAAGATGAAAATAAGCAGACACCCGCTCAGCATCCTTTGGATAGATATGCTCTAAATATCCGTTCTCATAGTCTGCCTGTGTCTCTCCCATCATCCGGTAAAATTCTTCATTTGCACTGATAATGGACAAATTCTTATCCACACGCATCGTACAGACACCACCCGGAATTGCCTTATAAGTTGCCTCTAAGTTATTCTGTGTACGAACCTGAAGCACTTTTCTGGTATGAATATTACGAATAACTAAAACGGCTAATGTATCACGGTATTCCGTATACTCCAAGGGAATCACACGCAGGGAAAACCAACGGTATCTGCCATCCTCTCCCTGGATTAACATCTCGTCCTCTAAATATTTTCCACCTTTATTAAAATATGCCTCCATCTTGGCACAAGTATCAAATCTCCCGCATCTCTCGCGGTCTTTAGAGTGCATTCTCCTCAGCATATCGGCAAAAATCCCGTCCACACTGCCCTCTTCCTCGCAGAGGAACTGGTTCCTGTCATTCCATATATAGCTTCTGCTTATATTTTTTGTCAGATTCAGACTGACGGTCGCTACACTGATTTTTTTTACTACCCGGTCAATCGAGCGGTTATACAGATAATAATTCTTTGTCTCCTCCGCCTTCATCTGGGGGATAATGGTTACGATGTATGCAGGAATCTTATCTTCCCATAAAATCTCATCCACACTGACTTCGACCATTCCGCCAAATACATGACTTTCCCGCAGAAAAACATTTTTTCCTTTTTTCGCCGGGTCATAAGATTCCAATGGACACCGGTTACAGATATCCATTCCGATTTCATAACATCCAAGACTTACCTCTGCTGCAGGTACCAGTTCTTTGAACCTTTTATTGCAATATATAATTGTATGGCTTCGCTTCTCAATAATGTAAATACCGGCATTGGTAATTGCATCCAGTACCCTCTCAAAATTCCACATCGGCCTGCTTCTCCTTTTGCTACTTATTGTACTACGTTTAAGTTTTCCGTGCAATAACCCTTTCCCTATGTTATGATAAAAAAAATGGGGTGAAAAGGAGCCGCACATGAAAAAAGTAAAACAGGTTTTAGCAATTTTGCTGATCCTCATCCTGATCGGACTCTATGTCTCTACGCTGGTGTTTGCCATCATCGGCAGTGAACGCGCAATGGTCTGGTTAAAGATTTCTATCTATGCAACCATTGTACTTCCGGTCCTGCTCTGGGCATATGGGTTTATCTATAAAATGATAAAGGATGATCACGAAAAAAAAGGGGAAGAATGATACGGTGTCATTCTTCCTCTTTTTCTGTTCGGATTAACGATAAATAATGTCATCACGGCCCGGACCATTTGACACCATGGTAATCGGGTAACCGATGTGACGTTCTACAAATTCAATGTAGTTTCTGCAATTCTCCGGCAGATCTTCGTATTTCTTAATGCCGCGGATGTCACTCTTCCATCCCGGAAGAATCTCATAAACCGGTTTTGCCTTCTTTAAGATGGCTGTTGTCGGAAAATCGGTGGTTACTTTTCCGTCAATCTCATAACCGATGCAGACCGGGATCTCATCTAAATAGCCCAATACATCTAATACGGTAAAGGCTACATCTGTCGTACCCTGAAGACGGCAGCCATATTTAGAAGCCACAGCATCAAACCAGCCCATTCTTCTCGGACGTCCGGTGGTTGCTCCGAACTCACCGCCGTCACCACCGCGTTTTCTTAACTCATCGGCTTCTTCACCAAAGATTTCGCTGACAAACTCTCCTGCTCCGACAGCGGAAGAATATGCTTTACATACGGTAATGACCTGTTTGATCTCATATGGTGGAATTCCTGCTCCGATCGCTCCATAAGCTGCTAACGTGGATGAGGACGTAACCATTGGATAGATTCCGTGATCCGGGTCTTTTAAGGTTCCAAGCTGACCCTCTAATAAAATATTCTTACCTTCTTTGATTGCTTCATACAGATAGGAGGAAACATCGCAGACATATGGTGCTACCATCTCTCTGTACTCTTTTAACTCTTTGACAATATCCTCCGGTTTTAATAATGGTTTATGGTATAAATGCTCTAACAGTACATTTTTCTGCTCGCAGACTCTTGCTGCTTTTTCTTCGATTAACTCATCATCAAAAATTTCGCTGACCTGGAAACCGATCTTTGCATATTTATCAGAATAAAATGGTGCAATTCCCGATTTTGTGGAACCAAAGGATTTTCCGCCTAAACGTTCTTCCTCGTACTGGTCGAATAAAATATGATAAGACATTACAATCTGTGCTCTGTCTGATACTAAGATCTTCGGCTGCGGCACATTGCGGTCTGTGATTGATTTGATTTCCTTGAATAATACAGGAATGTTTAATGCCACTCCATTGCCGATGATACTGGTTGTATGGTTATAGAATACTCCTGACGGCAGGGTATGCAGTGCAAATTTTCCATAGTCATTTACAATGGTATGACCTGCATTTGCTCCACCCTGAAAACGGATGATGATATCCGCCTCTTTTGCAAGCATATCGGTAATCTTACCTTTTCCTTCATCGCCCCAGTTTGCTCCAACTACTGCTTTTACCATTTGAATCCTCCTTTAACAGTCATCCCGGAATAGTTTCCCATAAAAAGAAGCAGGTGTAAAAACCTGCTTCACATTGTTCTCCGTTTTTACTTTCTGATTATACACGAAACTTCCTCATAAGTAAAATCAATATTTTTTATATTCTTCATAAGTTTTTATTATGTCTTGTGTTTGTCATGCGTACACTTGTCCTCTAACAAATCCAGAAACCTTCTTGCCGCCGCTGTCATCGGAACCTTTTCGTCCGTGACGATACAAAAATGTCTTTTGGGAATCTCTCTGTCAAAATGCAGCCGGAAAATCTCTCCCTTTTCCATTGCTTCTAGGGCAAAATCCTCCGCCACTCCGGCAATCCCAAAGCCCCGCATTGCAAAACGTATCAGCATATCGCTGGTCGCAAGCTCAAATTCCGGCTGTAAATGCACACCGTTTTCCCGTAAAAATCCCTCCACATATGCCCGCGTGGATGTATTTCCCTCTAAGCACATGACGGGAAGTGTCTCTAAGTCTTTGTAGCTAAGTTTACGGTCTGCTAAATACGCAAATTTTTTTCCTGCCACAAAAATATCCTGAATGTCCCGCACCTTGCGGAACTTAAAATCCATCCGTCTCTGGATCGGCGTACTGATCACGCCAAAATCGATGGCACCCTCCTGCAGCATTTTTAATGTCTCCGGTGTCGGTGCATTTTTGACCGTGACACGGATTTTCGGATATTTTTCGTGAAAATGCTCTAAATATTCGAGCAGATAGAACTGTAATGTCATATCGCTCGCTCCGATGCAGAGTTCTCCTTCTTCTAAATCTAACATTTCTAGGAATTTTTTCTCGCCTAAACGTATCGTCTCATAGCCACGCTTAATATAGGAATAGAGTACCTCGCCCTCCGTGGTCAGGCGCACACCCTTAGATGTCCGCACAAACAGCGGAGAACCGAGTGCCTCTTCTAAATGCCGGACTGCCTGGCTGACTGCCGGCTGCGAAATCGCAAGTTCTTCTGCCGCTAACGTAATGCTTTTTTGTTTCCCTACATAATAAAAAATTTTATAATATTCTAAATTGATGTCCATGCTAAGAGCATAGCTTTTTTTCGCATTTTTTTCAATACTTATTTGGAAGTCTTGCATTTTAAAATTTCCCGTATTATACTGATTTTTTAGCACACACCCTTTTGGGGTATCATCCTACAAAGGAGGATTTTTATGGAAAAAGATATGACTTCGGGCAGCCCGTTAAAACTGATTTTCTGGTTTTCGATACCCGTTCTTTTAGGAAATATATTTCAGCAGTTTTATAATATGGCAGATGCGATTATTGTCGGACGATTGCTTGGCGAGGATGCCCTTGCCGCAGTCGGTGCAACCGGTTCTATTATGTTTCTGGTTCTCTACTTTGCAATCGGTATTGCACAGGGATTTGGTGTTATGATTGCACAGGCATATGGTGCGAAAAACGAGCGTTTATTAAAGCACTATGTTGCCCTGTCCATCCTGCTGACCTTAATCATCTCTGTTGCGGTTACTGCTATCACGGTTCCGACTTCACGCCTGATGCTGACGGCTATGCAGACTCCTGCCAATATTTTAGATATGGCAGATTCCTATGTAAAGATTATTTTCTGGGGAATTATTGCTACGATGTTCTATAATGCTGCTTCTTCGATTTTAAGGGGCATCGGCGACAGTAAGACACCTCTTTACTTTTTGGTGTTCTCTTCCCTTTTGAATATTATTCTGGATTACTGCTTTATCCGTTTCTTTCATATGGGAACGGATGGGGCTGCTTATGCTACGGTACTGGCACAGGGCATTTCCGCCGTTCTCTGTTTTGCCTATATGTTCTGGCGTTTTAAAATTCTCAGAACACACCGGAGTGATTACTATTTTGATAAACAGGGAGTCTGGGATTTAATGCGCATCGGTCTTCCGATGGCTTTGAATTTTTCCATTACTGCGGTTGGAACCATGATCTTACAGAGTGCCGTCAACGCCTTTGGCTCTAGTGTTGTTGCCTCTTTCACTGCCGCCATGAAGGTAGAACAGCTTTCTACCCAGCCAATGCCGACTCTTAGCACCACCATGTCCACTTACTGCGGACAGAACCTCGGTGCCGGAAAGTATGAGCGTATCTATGACGGCATGAAAAAAGCATTTTTTATTTCACTTGTCCTGACCGGCTTTGCTGCTGTTGTCTGCGTCTTTTTCGGAAGAGCCATCGTCGGACTGTTTTTAACTGCACCAACCGAAGAAGTGTTATCCTATGCAACGGTTTATCTGCGTACGATTTCCGTCTTTTTCTTCTTCCTAAGCATCCTGTACCTCTATCGTACCTCCTTACAGGGACTTGGCAAGGGAATGGTGCCGATGATCGGCGGAATCTTAGAACTTGTCGGACGCCTCGCTGTCATTATGCTTTTCGCAAAAGACTATGGCTATCCGGCTGTCTGCCTTGCCAGCCCTGTTGCATGGATTTTTGCCGGTATTCCAAATATGGCTGCCTACCTGTTATGGAAGCGCAGGACCAAGAATCTTCTCTAAATCTTCGTCCGGTGTACTTGTCGGCATAATATTATAATTTTTCACTAAAATATCTAAGACATTTGGTGAAATAAATGCCGGCAGGGTCGGTCCAAGCAGAATATTTTTGATTCCCAGATGCAAAAGTGTCAGCAGAATACAGACCGCTTTCTGCTCATACCAGGAAAGCACCATGGATAACGGCAGTTCATTCACATCACATTCAAATGCCTCGGCAAGTGCGAGGGCTACGGTAATCGCACTATAAGCATCATTACACTGCCCCATATCCAGTATTCTCGGCAATCCTTCAATTTCTCCTAAATCCAAATCATTGAGGCGGTATTTTCCACAGGCAAGCGTCAAAATAATGGTGTCCATCGGTGTCTTTTTTGCAAATTCCGTATAATAACTTCTGCCCGGTGCTGCTCCATCACATCCTCCAATTAAGAAGAAATGTCGAATTTTTCCTTTTTTCACTAAATCCACGATTTTTCCTGCATTTTCTAATACAGCTCCATGTCCGAATCCGGTTGTCACGGTGGAACCGCCGTTAATGCCCTTTAACGGCTTTTCTCTGTCATACCCCTTACATGCAATTGCTTTTTCAATCACCGGTGTAAAATCTTTATCTTCCCCGATATGCACCATTTCCGGATAAGACACAATGGAGGTAGTAAATACACGGTCTGAATAACTCTGGCGTACCGGCATCAGGCAGTTCGTGGTAAAGAGAATCGGTGCCGGAATATTGTGGAACTCAAACTGCTGGCTCTGCCATGCCGTTCCAAAATTTCCTTTTAAGTGCGGATATGCTTTTAATTTTGGATATCCATGTGCAGGAAGCATCTCACTGTGCGTATAAATGTTGATTCCCTTGTCCTTTGTCTGCTCTAAAAGCAGCTTTAAATCATGCAGGTCATGTCCGCTTACGACAATGAACGGTCCTTTTTCAATGGTAAGAGGAACGGTAGTCGGAACCGGTGTTCCGTAAGTTTCCGTATTTGCACGGTCTAACATCACCATACATTTGTAATTTACATCTCCGGTCTTTAGCACCAGACTCAGTAATTCGTCTGCCGTATGCTCTTCGCCGAGTGCCTCCATTCCCTCATAGAAAAATGCCTGCACTTCCGGGTCCGTATATCCTAATGCATAAGAATGATACGCATATGCCGCCATTCCCTTTAAGCCAAAAAGTATTAAAGATTTCAAAGAGCGGATATCCTCATTGTCATCCCAGATGGTCTGTACGTCATAGTCATCCGTCTGCGGAGCAATGGCTTCTTTCTCCTTGTGAACCTCATCAATCAGTGTACGAATCGTATCGTTGTAGAAATTGACATTTGTAATTGTTGTGAATAATCCTTTGAGCATCAGTTCATCTGATTTTTCGGTTGCACCCTCTTTTCGCACCGCTCTGGCTAATCCAATCAATGCACTTACTAAATCATCCTGATAATTTGCAGTGTCCGCTTTTTTTCCACACACTCCTGCACTTCCTTCGCAGCCTGTATTGTGTGCCGTCTGCTGACACTGAAAGCAAAACATATCTCCCATGTCGGTTTCCTCCTTTTTTCATTTCCTCCATATTCTTCCAATGTTTTGCTTTGATTATTCATATTATTTCTTAATTTAATAGATTTCTCCTTTGTTCCAACTAAAACATTCTTTCCACATAAAAATAGCCGGACTCTTCCAGCCGTCAGACTTCTTGTCCTGACTTCTGAAAAAGTCCGGTATTTATTTCATACTTAATACTCTATCTTCTTTGAACATGCAATTGCCAATGCTCCCGGCCCGATATGACAGGAAATGCTTAAGGACAACGGCTGCATTAAAATCTCACAACCCGGAAATGCTGCCTGTACTTCCTCTTTAAACGCATTTGCCGCTTCTAGGTCATGTGTATAGGACATTTCGAGATGGATGCTCTCTCCACTCTCATCGTGGAAGCGTTCCCTGAAATCCTTTTTCATGGCCTCGATCATGATGTTTTTGCCCTGCTTCACTGTACGGGCTTTTGCAAAAGCATCTAACTTTTCGCCCTGGAGCTGCAATACTGGTTTAATCTTTAACAACGTTCCTAATGCCGCTGCTGCCGGGGTAATACGTCCTCCCCGCTTTAAGTAGGTCAGCGTATTGAGCATGATATAAATACTGGATTCCATTTTCTGCTCTTCTAAAATAGTCTGAATCTCTGCTGCTGACTTTCCGGCTTCTGCAAGCTCCATAGCATCTAATACGGACTGACGCATGGTAACGGAAATACGCTGATTATTCACCACTACCACTTTTCCGTCATAGTCATCGGCTAACATGATTGCCGTCTGGCAGGAACTGCTGAGTCCGCTGGACATTGGAATGTATACAATCTCATCGTACTCTTTTAACAACTCATCCCATAAATCCGTCACACTGCCCGGTGATGGCATGGAAGTAGAAATCTCTGCTCCCTCTGTTAACTTCTGATAAAATTCTTCCTGTGTCAGATTGATTTCTTCTAAATAATCCTTACCGTCAATCATAAACGGCATCGGAATGACATAAATTCCAAGTTCTTTTGCCTCCGCCTGGACAATACCACTGTTACTGTCTGTAACGATTGCAATCTTTCCCATCTTCTATTACCTCATTCTTTTTATTTTCTTCTAATATCTAATTTTTGAAACAAAGCAATTTTATCACACTTTTTTTTTGATGTAAATGTAGTAATACATACCACATGAAGTCATAAAGCATTCCATATAAGACCTCTATATATAACGAAAACCGTGTGTCGACGAAGTTCTCCGTCAACACACGGTATTTTGATTCCTACGGTTATTTTTTACCGGCTGATCTTACATCATACCCATTCCGCCGCCTGCCGGCATTGGTGGTACATCTTCTTTGATATTTGCCACAACGGACTCTGTGGTCAGTAACGTAGATGCTACAGAGGTTGCATTCTGTAATGCACTTCTGGTTACTTTAACAGGGTCTAAGATTCCGGCTTCTACCATGTTTACATAGTTCTCTTTTGCTGCATCAAATCCCATTCCAGGCTCTGACTCTTTTACTTTATTGATGATGACTGCACCTTCTAAACCTGCATTTGCTGCAATGTAGTATAATGGAGCTTCTAATGCTTTTAAGATAACCTTTGCACCGGTTCTCTCATCACCCTCTAATGTATCTGCTAATTTCGCAACTTCTTTGGATGCGTGGATATATGCAGAACCGCCTCCTGCGATAATTCCTTCTTCTACTGCTGCTCTGGTTGCATTTAAAGCGTCCTCCATACGAAGTTTGCTCTCTTTCATCTCTGTCTCTGTTGCTGCACCTACACGGATGACTGCAACACCGCCTGCTAATTTTGCAAGACGTTCCTGTAATTTTTCTTTATCAAACTCAGATGTTGTCTCTTCAATCTGTGCACGGATCTGTGAGATTCTTGCTTCGATCGCTGCTTTATCGCCTTCACCATCTACGATGACTGTGTTCTCTTTCTGAACTTTGATGGATTTTGCACGTCCAAGCATATCTAAAGTTGTATCTTTTAACTCTAAGCCTAACTCTTCTGAAATGACCTGACCACCTGTTAAGATTGCAATATCCTCTAACATTGCTTTTCTTCTGTCGCCATATCCCGGAGCTTTGACAGCTACAACATTGAATGTTCCACGCAGTTTGTTTACGATCAAGGTTGTAAGTGCTTCACCCTCGATATCTTCTGCGATGATCAAAAGTCTTGCACCGGACTGTACGATCTGCTCTAATACCGGAAGGATCTCCTGAATGTTGCTGATCTTCTTATCTGTGATCAGTACATATGGATCATCTAAAACTGCTTCCATTTTATCCATATCGGTTGCCATGTATGCGGAAATGTATCCACGGTCAAACTGCATACCTTCTACTAAGTCTAACTCTGTCTGCATGGTTTTTGACTCTTCAATTGTGATAACACCATCGTTTGATACTTTTTCCATAGCATCTGCTACTAAGTTTCCGACCTCTTCATCTCCGGCAGAAATTGCTGCAACTTTTGCGATCTGATCTTTTCCGCTGACTTTCTGGCTCATAGATGCGATCGCTTCTACTGCTGTATCGGTTGCTTTTTTCATTCCTCTTCTTAAGATGATCGGGTTTGCACCAGCTTCAAGGTTCTTCATTCCCTCTTTGATCATTGCCTGTGCTAATACAGTTGCGGTTGTCGTTCCGTCACCTGCTACGTCATTTGTCTTAGTTGCAACTTCCTTTACAAGCTGTGCGCCCATATTTTCAAATGCATCTTCTAATTCAATCTCTTTTGCAATGGTCACACCATCGTTTGTGATCAGCGGTACTCCGAAAGATTTATCTAATACCACGTTTCTTCCTTTTGGTCCGATGGTAACTCTTACTGTGTTTGCTAATTTGTCAACACCTGCTTCTAATGCGGCTCTTGCCTCTGTGCCATATTTTAATTCCTTTGCCATTTCAATCTGCCTCCATTAATCTATAATCTGTCTTATCATTTCTAACTTTATAAATTTTAAAAAGATATGTTCCCGAAATTAATCTTCTACTACTGCAAGAATATCATTCTGTCTTACGATGATGTATTCTTCGCCATCTAATTTTACCTCTGTTCCTGCATATTTAGAATAGATAACCTTCTGTCCTTCTTTGACCTGCATCTTCACTTCTTTTCCGTCTACCACTCCACCCGGTCCGACTGCTACTACTTCTGCGTCCTGTGGTTTTTCCTGTGCAGCACTTGTTAAAATAATTCCTGACTTTGTAGTCTCTTCTGCCTCTAACTGTTTCAGTACAACTCTGTCGCTTAATGGTACTAATTTCATTTTAATTCCTCCTATATCTTTCTACTTTTTTCTTCATTATTAGCACTCATTTAATTTGAGTGCTAACCCTTTCATCTACATAAGATAGCACTATGTTTTTTCTTTGTCAATAATCATTTGGGGATTTAATAAATTATTTATATTTCCAAGGCATTTCGTACCAGGAACTGACAGTATGTGACTCCTATAAAGATTAGGGTGTCAGAAAGCTCCTCTCAACTTAGTGGCTGCAACTTGCTCAATAAAAAATGCCAGGCAGTCCGCAAACCACCTGACATTTTTATATCTATACCATTTTTCTCTTTCTTAAGATCAGTAATACAATAATACAAATCAGCACCATAATGCCGCAGACAATATAAAAGCCATACGGTGTCTGCGATAGCGGCATCCATTTTCCACTGACATTCATTCCGTAGATTCCCGAAATAACCGTTGGAATAGCCATAACAAGTGTAATGGATGTCAGATATTTCATTACATTGTTCAAACGGTTATCGATGATCGTAGACAACAGTTCGCGTGTACCATTGATGATATCACGATAAATTGCGGTCATCTCGATTGCCTGTTTATTCTCGACAATAACATCCTCTAAGATTTCTCTGTCCTCCGGGAACTGTTTTAACCGCTCATAGCGGGTCAGACGGTCTAATACAACTCCGTTTGCCCGGAGTGAGGTTGCAAAGTATACTAAGTTGGATTCTAATTCATGAAGATCGATCAAATCCTTATCTTCGGTATCGTCACTGATACGTTCTTCAATCTCCCTGCGACGTTTGTCAATGACACGCAGATAATTCTGGTAAACACTGGTCGCACGATAAAGAATCTGATAGACAAAACGCATTTTTTTCTTCGTGGAAAAATCACGCACACGCCGTTTTTCAAACGCCTGCAATACCGGTGTCTCTTCACCGCACACCGTGATAATGACACCATCTGCCAAAATAATACCTAACGGGATAGTTGTATAGGCTTCCTGTTTATGACGAATCTCAATGGATGGAATATCGACAAGAATCAGGGTGTAGCCGTCCTCTAAATCCACACGGGAGCTTTCCTCATCATCCAGTGCAGCTCTGACATCGGCAATATCAATATCAAAACGCTCTGAAATACTGATACACTCCTCCATCGTCGGTGTAATCATATTAATCCAGCATCCGTCTTCTACTTTTTCAATCTCATTTACAATGCTCTCTTCTGTCTTATATATCTTAATCATGCCATCCTCCTGTCTTCGCATCTTAAACGGCATGAATTCCGACTAAATCAACCCAAAATGGTGCAATCCGTTGTAGATGCCGTCTTTATGGAGATCACTCGTGACATAGTCCGCGACTGCCTTCACCTCGTCTAAGCCATTGCCCATGACAATCCCGTGCTGCACATAGTGAATCATATCGTAATCGTTCATACTGTCCCCAAAAGCATAGGTGTCTTCGTGTGCAATCTGCAAACACTCACACGTCTTTTCAATCCCTGTTGCTTTTGAGAAATTTCCGGGCACAAGCTCCACAAAGTCTGTTCCATGGTAAATAATATCATAGTCCTTTGACAATCGGTCTAATACCCCTTTACACTCCCGCCCTCGTATGTCAATACTGAGCTTGCTCGCTTCTAACTGATCCTCATTTCCCGTGATCGGACGCAGCCTGTCCGCGACGGTTGCCTGCAACACCTTCAAAAACGGGTCATCGGCAAACGTATCTTCATCCACATACAGATACTCTCTTCCTTCTAATACTACCGGATAATGATATGGCTTTAAAATCTTCAGTGTTCGTTCCAGTACCTCTTCTTCAATCCGTTTATAAAAAAGAACCTCGCCGGCTTTTTCCACATAAGTTCCACAGCCGGCGACAATCCCATCAAAGCCCAACGCAAGCAGACGCTCGTCCTGTATATAGGAGAGCGTCCGCCCTGAGCATATAAAGGTCAGATGTCCGTTGTTCTTCAACATCTCAAATGCCTTTTTTGTACTTTCCGGTATCTGAAATTTTTCATCCCACAAGGTTCCGTCTATATCAAAAAAGATTGCTTTTGTTCCCATATCTTCCACCTGTTACTTCAATCTATCATATCTGAATTTTATTGTAGCACATTTTATATAGATTTGTGAACCTTGAATTTTACAATTGTTTTCTCCCATAAAGGGCAATTTTATACATAAAGGCTTTTTACTGTACGGACAGATAAGAATATCCCATCAGACTTTCGTCCACTGCTCTTGCCACTTCTCTGCCCTCGCGGATCGCCCAGACTACTAAAGACTGGCCTCTTCGCACATCGCCTGCTGCATAGACTCTTTCCACGCTGGTCGCATAATTTTCCTGATCAGCCGCAACATTGGTTCTTTCATTGAGCTTTACGCCAAATGCATCCGCAACATACTTCTGCGTTCCTAAAAATCCTGCTGCGATCAGTACCAGTTCCGCATTCAGTACTTTTTCCGAACCGGCAACTTCCGTCATTACCATGCGTCCGCTCTTTTCATCCTTTTTGCTCTCTAATTTTACGGTCTTGACGCCGCAGACTGCACCTTTTTTATCTTTTAAAAATTCTTTGACTGTCGTCTGATAAATTCTTGGATCATGACCAAAGACAGCAATTGCTTCTTCCTGACCGTAATCTGTCTTGCAGACTTTCGGCCACTCCGGCCATGGATTGTCCTCGGCTCTTTCATCCGGTGCTTTTGGCATCATTTCAAGCTGTGTCACGCTCTTTGCTCCATGACGGATACAGGTTCCGACACAGTCGTTTCCGGTATCACCACCACCAATGATGACCACATTTTTTCCTTTTGCAGAGATATATTTCCGGTCTTTTAAATCGGAATTTAACAGACTCTTTGTGGTAGATGTCAGAAAATCCACCGCAAAATAAATACCCTCTGCATCTCTTCCCTCTGCCTTGATATCTCTTGGATTCTTTGCACCACAGGCTAAAATGACACGGTCATAATCTTTTAAGATTTTTGCTGCTTTCACATCTTTTCCGACATCTGTTCCCGTAACAAATTCCACGCCTTCTTCTTTCATGACCTCGATCTTTCTCTCGATAAAGCGTTTTTCTAACTTCATATTCGGGATTCCATACATCAAAAGTCCACCGATGCGGTCATCTCTTTCGTATACTGTCACGGAATGACCTCTTTTATTCAACTGGTCTGCTGCTGCAAGTCCTGCCGGCCCTGAACCGATGACTGCAATCTTCTTATCCGTTCTTACCTTTGGCGGTCTTGCCTTTGCATATCCTTTTTCATAGGCATTCTCAATAATACTGTTCTCATTTTCACGGACAGAAACCGGGCTTCCGTTCAATCCGCAGGTACATGCTTTTTCACAGAGTGCCGGACATACACGGGAGGTAAATTCCGGGAAGTTGTTGGTCTTGATCAGGCGCTCATAGGCACGTTTCAGATTATCTTCATAGACTAAATCATTCCACTCCGGTACTAAGTTGTGAAGCGGGCAGCCGGATGTCATGCCCATCAGTTCCATGCCGGACTGGCAGAACGGCACTCCGCAGTCCATACATCTCGCGCCCTGTTCACGGCGTTTTTCTTTTGAGAGAGGTATATGGAACTCATTAAAATTCTTGATACGCTCCTTTGGCTCAACGGCTATAGTTTCCTCTCTGTCGTATTCCATAAATCCTGTTGGTTTTCCCATCGTTCCATTTCCCTCCTATCTCTTCGTATTTGCATAAAATGCTTCTATCTGTGCCTGTTCCGCATTCAGACCTTTTTCCTCCATCTGGACAATGGTCATTAACATACGGTTGTAATCAAACGGAATGATCTTCTTAAACTTCGGCAGATATTCACTGAAGTGGTCTAAAATCCGTTTTCCTTTATCGGAATTGGTCAGTGCCACATGCTCTTTGATCATCTCTTTTAATTCTAAAACATCATATTTAGAGGTGATCTCCTGCATGGATACCATTTCTTTATTTGTTCTCATATAGAGGTCGCTGTCCTCATCGAGTACATAGGCGATTCCTCCACTCATTCCTGCCGCAAAGTTCTTTCCGGTCTTTCCAAGTACCACGACACGGCCTCCGGTCATGTACTCACAGCCATGGTCTCCAACACCCTCTACTACGGCAACCGCACCGGAGTTACGAACACAGAAACGTTCTCCTGCCACACCGTTGATAAAGGCTTTTCCACTGGTAGCTCCATAAAGTGCTACGTTACCAATGATGATGTTTTCATCCTGTTTAAAGGTCGATCCTGCCGGTGGGTATACCACTAATTTTCCGCCGGAAAGTCCTTTTCCAAAGTAGTCATTGCTGTCTCCGACTAATTCTAAGGTCAGTCCTTTTGGTATAAATGCTCCAAAGCTCTGTCCGCCGGCTCCCTTACATTTTACAATGAAGGTATCTTCCTCTAAGGTATCCTGATATTTCTTTGTGATCTCGGACCCAAAGATGGTACCAAAGGAACGGTCGGTATTGGTCAGTTCCACATCGATGCTGCGTTTCTGCCTGGTGTCGAGTGCTGTTTTTAACCGCTTCATCAAAATACGCTCATCGGCTGTTTTTTCTAATTCAAAGTCATATACCTGTTTCGGGTCAAAGGTTACCTTCTGTTTTGGTCCTGCAAACGGGTTATTTAATATAGAAGATAAATCTACTTTCTGCTCTCTTTCATCAAGTCCTTCACGAACCTTGAGCAGATCAGAACGTCCTACTAACTCATCTACGGTATGTACACCGAGTTTTGCCATGTATTCACGAAGTTCTTCTGCAATAAAGTGCATGAAGTTGATGACATATTCCGGTTTTCCTTTAAAACGTTTACGAAGTTCCGGATTCTGTGTTGCGATTCCGACCGGACAGGTATCTAAGTTGCAGACACGCATCATCACACATCCCATGGTTACAAGCGGTGCGGTGGCAAATCCAAACTCTTCTGCTCCAAGAAGTGCTGCAATGGCAACGTCTCTTCCTGTCATCAGTTTTCCGTCTGTCTCGATTCTGACTTTATTTCTCAGTCCGTTCATAATTAAGGTCTGATGTGTTTCAGCAAGACCTAACTCCCAAGGAAGTCCTGCATTATGGATAGAACTGCTTGGTGCTGCTCCGGTACCACCGTCATAACCGGAGATCAGGATAACCTGTGCTCCTGCTTTTGCTACGCCGGCTGCTACCGTTCCCACGCCTGCCTCGGATACTAATTTTACAGAGATACGGGCATCGGTGTTTGCATTTTTTAAATCAAAGATTAACTGCTCTAAATCCTCAATGGAATAGATATCATGGTGCGGTGGCGGTGAGATCAGACTTACACCCGGTGTAGAATGTCTGGTCTTTGCGATCCAAGGATACACTTTTCCTGCCGGAAGGTGTCCACCTTCCCCCGGTTTTGCTCCCTGCGCCATTTTAATCTGGATCTCTTTTGCACTGACTAAGTAACGGCTGGTAACTCCGAATCTTCCGGATGCTACCTGTTTGATCGCTGAGCATCGGTTGCGTCCGTCTTTTCCGATCTCAAGTCTGTCAAGGCTCTCACCACCTTCACCGGAGTTGGATTTTCCATGAAGGGTATTCATTGCGATCGCAAGTGTCTCATGTGCCTCCTGTGAAATGGAGCCATAGGACATCGCACCTGTTTTAAATCTTGTGACAATGGATTCCACGCTTTCTACTTCTTCGATCGGAATTCCTTTTTTCGGATAGTTGAAATCCATCAGTCCACGGATGTTCAATGCTCTCTTTTCGCCATCTAACAGTTTGGAATACTGTTTAAACAAGTTATAATCTCCACGTCTTGTAGACTCCTGTAACAGATGGATTGTCTGCGGATTGTACAAATGTTCCTCTGCTCCGCTTCTCATCTTATGACGTCCCTTGGAATCTAAGGACATATCGGTTGCAAGTCCTAACGGGTCATATGCCTCAGAATGCAGGATATCTACGGCTTTTGCAATATCCTCTAATGTAATTCCTCCGATACGGCTGACCGTGTTTGTGAAGTATTTATCAATAACCTCTGAATCTATTCCGATCGCCTCAAAGATTTTAGAACCCTGATATGACTGGATCGTGGAAATTCCCATCTTCGATGCAATCTTAACAATTCCATGGATGACTGCATTGTTGTAATCATCGATCGCTGCATAGTAATCTTTATCTAACATATGCTCATCGATCAGATTTTTAATGGTATCCTGTACTAAATACGGATTGATCGCACAGGCTCCATATCCGAGCAGTGTTGCAAAATGGTGTACCTCTCTTGGTTCGCCAGACTCTAAGATAACAGCAAGGCTGGTTCTCTTCTTTGTCTCAACTAAATGCTGGTTCAGACCTGCTACGGCAAGCAATGACGGGATTGCCACATGGTTCTCATCCACACCACGGTCGGAAAGGATCAGGATATTGGCTCCGTCTTTATGTGCACGGTCTGCCTCTACAAAAAGATGATCCAATGCCTTTTGCAGACTGGTATTTTTATAGTAGGTGATCGGTAAGGTAACTACCTTAAAGCCCTCACGCTTCATAGAACGGATCTTCATTAAATCCGTATTGGTCAGGATCGGATTGTGTATCTTTAATACCTGACAGTTGATGGCATTTTCCTCTAAGAGGTTGCCGTCTTTTCCAATATAAGTGGTCGTGGAAGTTACCACTTCCTCGCGGATACAGTCGATCGGCGGGTTGGTAACCTGTGCAAACAACTGTTTAAAATAGTTAAATAATGGCTGCTGGTCTTTGGACAATACCGGTATCGGTGAATCGATTCCCATTGCCGCTATGGATTCTGCTCCATTCCTTGCCATCGGTAAAATCGTATCTTTGGTCGATTCATAGGTGTATCCAAAGGCTTTCTGCAGTCGGCTTAAGTCCTCGCCTCTGTGCTCGATCACACGCTCATTCGGGATCTTTAAGTCTTTTAATTCCACTAAGTTACGGTCTAACCATTCACCATACGGCTGCATGTTTGCATAACTGTCTTTTAATTCGTTATCATCGATAACTTCGCCTTTTACGGTATCCACTAAAAGCATTTTTCCCGGACGAAGTCTTTCTTTTATTTTAATACGCTCCGGCTCGATCTCTAAGACACCAACCTCAGATGACAGGATCAGATAGTCATCTGTCGTGATATAGTATCTCGATGGGCGGAGTCCGTTACGGTCTAAGACTGCTCCCATGATATCTCCATCGGAAAACAGAATGGATGCCGGTCCGTCCCATGGCTCCATCATTGTCGCATAATACTGGTAAAAATCTTTTTTCTTCTGGCTCATGATACTGTTATTTGCCCATGGCTCCGGTATCGTGATCATTACGGCAAGCGGCAGATCCATTCCACTCATTACGAGGAATTCTAATGTATTATCTAACATCGCGGAGTCAGAACCTGCGGTATTGACTACCGGAAGGACTTTTTGCAGCTCTCCTTTTAAATGCTCGGATTCCATGGTCTCCTCACGGGCTAACATCTTATCGGCATTTCCGCGGATCGTATTGATCTCTCCGTTATGTACGATAAAACGGTTTGGATGCGCTCTCTCCCAGCTTGGATTGGTGTTCGTGGAGAAACGTGAATGTACGGTTGCAATTGCAGATTCGTAATCTTTATCCTGCAGATCTTTAAAAAACAACCGAAGCTGCTCTACTAAGAACATTCCCTTGTAAACAATCGTTCTGCTTGAGAATGATACCACATAGGTGTTGTCATTACTCTGTTCAAATACACGTCTTGCAACATAGAGCTTTCTGTCAAAATCAATTCCCTTTGGACAGTCCTTGGGTCTTTTTACAAATCCCTGCATGATATACGGCATACAGTCAATTGCTTTTTGTCCTAATGTCGTCGGGTCCGTCGGCACTTCTCTCCAGCCTAAGAACTCCATGCCCTCTTTTTCTACAATGACCTCAAACATTTTCTTTGCCTGATTCCGTTTCAGCTCTTCCTGCGGGAAGAAAAACATTCCGATTCCGTAATCTCTCTCTTCTCCTAAGCGGATTCCTAACGGTTCACACGTTTTTTTGAAAAACTTATGGGAAATCTGAAGAAGGATTCCTACACCGTCTCCGGTCTTACCTTCCGCATCTTTACCTGCTCTGTGCTTTAAATTCTCTACAATCTTCAATGCATTTTCTACGGTCTCATGTGTCTTGATACCTTTGATATTCACGACAGAACCAATTCCGCAGTTATCATGTTCAAATCTCGGATCATATAAACCCTGTGCTTTGGCGTTACTCTCATTTACCTGTGTTCTCATACGTCATCCTTTCTGCGTTCCTCTGCTTCGTGTACGCTGTGTCGTTCTTAACAACTAGGATACACCTATTTTTTTTGCGTGTAAATAGTTTTTTTCTTTATATTATCTGATAATTTGACTATTATTTATTTTTGTATTTATTATCTGATAATATAGCATTGTTTTTCGTTTGATGTTTTGTGTTTAGAACAATTTAGTAATGGTTTTGTTAAAAGTTTTTTATGATCACGCTAATTGGATCGGGGTGTTTTTTAGAATTGTGTCAGAATTGTTTCTCATTAAAAACAAAAATGAAGCCATATATAAATGGCTCCATTCCATATAGATACAATATTTTGTTTCATTACTGCATATCCATATTGGCAAGCTGCTTCATCTGATCTCGCTTACCATAAATAATTGCGATTACCTGTACTTTATTGTTTGCATCATCTACCCAATAATAAATATAAAAATTTTTTACAACTGTTTTTCGGATTCCCTCTGATCTCCAAGGCTCTTCATCAATTACCGGATGCTTTTTAGGGAAATTGGATAATTTAACAATAGCTTCTTTCAACTTGTCGAGCAGTTTGTCTGCCCCTTCCGGAGCCATAAGATCACATGAAATATAATGAACAATTGCTTGCATCTGTTCTAACGCCTGTCTGGTAATTTTTACTTCGTATTCCTTCATACTATATCTCCGCTTTCAATTGTTCAAAAGCCTCCTCCACCGAAACAGAGTCGTCCTTCTTCGCCTGTATAAAACCAGTTTGCATCATAGTATCAAATTCCGCTTTTGTTAATGAATCTCTTGTCGCAAGAGTGTCGGGAATATCTAGCGAAAATGGTACGCCTCCCCTCATAATGACCTGTCTGTATGCCATATCAATAAATACAGATACGGGAATACCAAGTCTTTCTAATATTTCCTCTGCCTGTTCTTTTATATTCGGCTGAATGCGTGCTGTTACATTTGCTGTTTTTACTGCCATAGTTCACACCTCCTTGTTTATTATAGTGTACCACCTTGTGTTGCGTTTTACAATACAATTATTTCAACCCACACAATGCATACAACTCTTCTATACACTGCGACTTATATTCCATGTATTTATCTATATCCTCCGGAAACAGTTGTGCTGCCCTCTCTTTGACTTCACTATACTTTTTCACTTCTGCCGGATGATTCCTAAGAAACTCTCGAAATGTGATATGCCGGTACAATTCTTTGGGATTTTGCGGGCATACATACAGGTGGTGCGTCTGCAAATGCGGCTTATCCAAATAACGAAACGCCTCCCTGTCTTTGATTCCAAGGTTTCCTTCATGGATATAGCCAATGGCCTGTAGTCCTCTGACAACATCCTCAAAGACCGAATAATCTTTGATAACGATATCCAGATCAATGCATGGTTTTGCTGAAAGTCCTTCTACCGAAGTGCTCCCTACATGTTCGATTCCAAGGATCAGATCACCGATCGCACTTTGGATCTCCTTTTTTATATCTTCAAAGTCCATTTTCCATTTTTTATCATAGGGCTTCACGACCACATGTGTTGTTCTCATTTTTTTATCCTCATAAAATGCATCAAAGCGAAGTGCTACACAAAGTTTTCTTCGCTGCATTTGCTTCTGTTTTTTTCATATGTAAAAAATATACCACAAAAATCGCTCCACCTGTAAATATCCAGGAAGAAATGTACACATTCATCAACATATCATAGGTTGGAACCATTTTAAATACCGTAACCATCCAGATCATCCGAAATACTACGGTTCCTAAAATCGTGATAATGGACGGTTCTATGGATTTCCCCATTCCTCTTAGCGATGCACTGCCCACTTCATAGGTAGCCGTTACACCTTCTAGCAGGCACACATGATGCATCCTTATGATCCCATAGACAGCTACCGCTGCACTCGTCGTATAAATACTTACGAAAAAATCATCCCATATGATAAATATGATACTTAAAACTTCTGTAAAACCAATTCCAAACAGCATACAGAGTCCAAAAATTTTTTTACACCGTTTCAGATTTCCGGCTCCGTAGTTCTGGCTGGTAAATGTTACCGCTGCCTGTGCAAAAGCGGCTGCAATGTCATAAGTAAAATATTCAAAATTCAATGCCAGTGATGAACCCGCAATGGCATCTTCTCCAAAGGAGTTGATCCCACTTTGTATAAACACATTAGAAATAGAAAAAATCGCTCCCTGAATTCCTGCCGGGATTCCAATCACCAGCACCTTTTTCAAATCTTCTTTCTCTATATGCAACCTCTGTGGTCTGAATTGAAATTCATCCTCTCTGCGGTATAAATAAATCAATACCAGCCCCGCACTCAGGATATTGGATATTACCGTGGCAATGGCGACCCCTGCCACCCCGAGTTTGAAATAAATGACTAAGATCAGATTCAATATTACATTGACAGTTCCCGATAAGATCAGATAGTACATCGGTCTTCTGGTGTCACCAAAACTTCTTAAGACAGCAGAACCAAAATTGTAGATCATCATAAACGGTATACCGATAAAATAGATTCTGATATATAAAAGTGCTTCATTCATCACGCTTTCCGGTGTACCCGACACCTCCAGTATCGGTTTTGCAGACAGCATTCCCAATCCCATTAAAATAACTCCTGCTATCAGTCCGAATGCCATGATCGTGTGCAGCATCCTGTTGATCTTATCTCTTCGTTTCTGTCCGATCAGATTTGCTAACACTGCATTCGGTCCTACGGAAAATCCCACGATCAGGTTTACAAAAATACCAACTAACGCTACACAGCTTCCTACTGCTGCTAATGCCCTGTCTCCTGCAAATCTTCCAACTACAGCTACATCCGCCGAATTGAATAGCTGCTGTAAAATACTGCTAAATGCCAGTGGTATGGAAAACAGGATCAGTTTTCCTGCCAGACCTCCATTTAGCATATCCATTTCTTTTGTTTTTTTCGTTGTTTCCATGACTTTTACGTCTCTCCTGACATTCTATTATTTATTATCTTTCTGTTTTCCAGACAGTATTGTACCACAGAATCTGAAATTTAAAATAGGAAAAAACGCTTCACTTTCCGTAAAGCGTTTTTTAATAAGCACTCTTTCAGGCACTCTTTTTATTATTCTAATCAAAATCCAATTCCTGCCTTTGCCTGCTCATAGGTCTTATGCTCGGCTGCAACCTTAGATGTCACAAAGATTTCCTCTCTTGGCACTCCACAGGTACGCACACCTTCGCCTACGCCACGCTCGTTTCCATATGCCTGTGCCGTATCGATCAGACGATATCCTGATTTTACCGCTTCTCTTACGGCATCTGCCGCCTTGTCACCCTCTATAAACCATGTTCCAAGTCCAAGTTTTGGGATTTTTACTCCATTATTTAATGTAAATGTTTCTTTTAACACAATTATTTCTCTATTTTATTCATTTTCATCATTCCAGACTTCTTTTGCCATCCGAAATACTGCCCATGCCTTTGGCCATCCACAATAGAATGCCGCATGTGTTACGATTTCCGCTATTTCTTCCTTTGTGATCCCATTTGCTTTTGCACTCATTAAATGATAGCGAAATGATTCATCGGTTAAGCCCTGTGCCATCAATGCCACCACTGTGACCAAGGAACGGTCTCTTAAAGAAAGTTTGTCCTCTCTGCTCCATACCTCGCCAAATAATACATCATCATTTAATTCTGCAAATTTCGGAGCAAATGCTCCAAGCTGATCTCTTCCTGCTGTTTGTTTTACTGCCATTTTTGCTTCCTCCTATTTCAACTTTCCATATTCTTCATCCGAAACAGGTTCGCACCATTCATTGCTGCACTCAACTCCCGGACATTCTACGGCAATATGACTAAACCAGGAATCCTTCGTACTTCCATGCCAGTGTTTTACTTCCGGCTCAATATAAACTACGTCTCCCGGATTCAGCTCTCTTGCCTCTTTGCCCCATTCCTGATACCAGCCTTTTCCTGCAGTACAGATCAAAATCTGTCCACCGCCTTCTTTTGCATGGTGAATGTGCCAGTTTACGGCATCCCGGTTCAAATGTAACATTTGCTAAAAATACCGGACATTTTCCAGGCTCTGTCAGTGGTTTTAAAAATGAGTTACCCACAAAATACTGTGCAAATCCGTCGTTTGGTGCTCCGACACCAAAAATATCTGTTTTTTCAAATTCTTCTCTGCTTGATTCCATGATCTGTTTATTTTCCTGTGTTTCATTCATCTTATATTATCTCCCTTCTACCCAGTTTTTTATCTCATTTTCTGAGTTTGCAACATTGCCTCCATGAATTGCCAGTCCGTTCTCAACGGTTGCTGTCGGACACATTTTTTTGATATCGGCTACACTGCTGCCCATTCCACTGCCCTCATGGGTACAGAACGGTCTGATGACCTTTCCGCTAAAATCAAAATGCTCTAAAAACGTAAACACTGCCATTGGCATGGTGCTCCAGTAGTTCGGATAGCCTAAATAGATCACATCATAATCGTCGATGCTCTCCGGATAAGCCTTTAATTCCGGTCTCACATCCCGTTTCTGGTCTTCCTGTGCCTCGGCAATGCACTCATTATATCCTTTTGCATACGGCTGTACCTGTTCTATCTGAAACATATCTGCACCCGTCAACTTTTGAATGATGTCGGCTGCTACTTTCGTGTTTCCAACTTCTAATGTTTTGATCATGCCATTTACATAGTTTTCATCCGCTCTTGAATAAAAAACCACCATTTCTTTTGACATTTTTCATCCCTCCATTTCTTTTTTCAGCCTTACTATAACACGCCGCCTCTTGACATGGAATCTCCGGTAAGTTACCATAGTATTAACTATTAGTTAATACCAAATCAGGAGGGATACCATGTATAACCCTATGCTTGATACCTTTATTACTGTTGCCGACTGTGGCAGCTTTACAAAAGCCGCTGCACAGCTATATATTTCACCGACTGCTGTTATGAAGCAGATGAACGCTTTAGAACAGCATCTACAGCTTCAGTTGATTGAACGCACTCCTGCCGGTGTCCACCTGACTCCTGCCGGCAATGTTATCTATCGGGATGCAAAATTCCTGATGGACTATTCCAAAAAATCCATTGCTGCCGCAAATGCCGCTGCCCATACCTATGACACGACTTTTTGTGTCGGAACTTCCCTATTAAATCCGGCAAAACCTTTTATGGATCTGTGGTACCGCGTAAACAAAAATTTTCCTGATTACAAACTGCATCTCGTTCCTTTCGAGGATGACCATGAAGGGATTTTATCTGAAATTGAAAAACTTGGAGAAAAATTTGATTTTCTGATCGGTGTCTGTGATTCGAAGGCATGGCTTTCCCTGTGCCGTTTTTTACCGCTTGGAAGGTATCAGAAAATGATCGCCATATCAAGGGAGCATCCCCTTGCCTCGAAAAGCTGCATTGAAATCGAGGATCTGTATGGTGAAACACTGATGATGGTTTGCTGCGGTGACTCAGGTGTCAATGATTTTATAAGAAATGATTTAGAAAAAAACCACCCGCTGATCCACATTGAAGATACCCCGCAATTTTACGACCTGTCGGTGTTCAACCGCTGTGCTGAGACCGGAAATGTCCTGCTCACCATCGAATGCTGGCAGGATGTCCATCCGGGCCTAGTAACGATTCCGGTCCACTGGCATTACAGTATTCCTTATGGTCTGTTGTACAGTAACCATGCTCCTGAGGATGTTTTGCGGTTTGTGGAGACAGTCGAAAGGCTGGGGCAGGGAGAGTAGGTTTCATTACAAACTACTGTATAAAAACTACTCTCCTGCTGCTATGGTTTCAATGCCGTAATTGGAACAACATAGACCCCATCCGGTCTCTTATACGCCATATTAGACATTCCACATATAACACATAAAAGTTTAGGTGGCGTATCTCCTTCTTTTTCCATAATTGACTTTAGTTTTAATAATTCTTCTGCTGCAGCATCTATCTGGTTCGCTCCTAATTTTACTTCAAATGCTCCCCAGGTACCATCCGGAAATTCAACAATCGCATCTGCTTCATTCCCTCTTTCATCTCTGAAATGAAACAAATTTGCATCATGATATTCAGCATATATTTTTAAATCATGTTCACACAGGCTCTCAAAGATAAATCCAAATGTATTCAAATCATTGATCAGCATCTTTGGTGTAGCCCCCAATGCTGCCACTGCCAAAGAAGGATCTGTAAAATGTCTTTTTGCAGATTTTAAAATTCTTCTTGATGACCGAAGATTTGTATTATATGCCGGCTGATCATCCAAAATAAACAAACGTTGAAAAATATCCAGATAATCAGAAATTGTATCACGGTCAATTTCTATTTCATCCTTTGCTCCCATGTCTTTTCGGAGTGTACTATTACCTGCTAAGGTACTTTCATTTCTACCCAGTGAATGCAATAATGACCATACTTTGCGTGAATCTCTCTTTACACCGTCCACACTAAACATATCATCGTCAACAATTGTTTTAAGATATTCTTTTGCCAACTTTCCACAGGTTTTTTCCGGTGTTTCTAAATTTCCCGGCCATCCGCCTCTTACCGCATAGTAGATCAAACGTTCCAGTGTAACCTCTCCCGTAATTTTATTTTCCATGTTATCACAGAACAAATCTTTTAATGACACCTCTCCTGTAGAATCCCCTGTTTCATATAAAGACATGGTATTCATCCTGACTTTACTGATTCTTGCCGTTCCACTATGCATAATCCCCTTATGGTTTGGTGTTGCAGAACCGGTTAAAATATACTTTCCTTTTCTGCTGTCTTTATCAACTTCAAAACGGACAGCATCCCAAAGCGACGGAACCTCCTGCCATTCATCTATCAAACGCGGCAAATCTCCTTTTAATACTAAATCAGGACTAATCTGTGCCATTGTCCTCGTTTGGAAATTATTTTCCGGATTTCCTACAAAGGCTGCACTCTTAGCCCTGCTTCTAGCCGTCCAGGTTTTACCGCAATATTTCGGTCCTTCAATACAAACTGCTCCAAAGGTTTGCATATGTTCATCAAATTGTTTTTCCACTAGTCTGGATTTATAACCCTCCGGTGTAAGCATAAGTCTGCACCTCCTGATTCTGTATCATTATATCCTTCTATTTCTGATTTTGTCAATTCTATTCCGCACTTTTCATAATTTCTATTCCACATTTTTCATAATTTTTATTCCGCATTTTTCATAATTTCTATTCCGCATTTTTCATAATTTTTATTCCGCACTTTTCGCAATTTTCATTCCGCATTTTACTACTTAGTCTTATCCTTTTACCGATTTTTATGCAAATACCTGTTAAGTACTTTCATATAGGATTCATTATCGCTTCTGTTAAGAGCCCGATTAAAAATAATATTATATTGTGCACTGGAAAGTCCGAACAAGTGTATTTTGTCTTGCACTGACATTTCTGTTCCATAAATATCTAACAAGTGTTTATTTTATTGCATGGAAAATTCATTCAGGGTTCTTCGGATAGAGAACCTTATGATATCTTCTTTACACTCGTAGTTTCGATGAAAAGTAGATCTTGCGATTCCTGCTTTTTTCACCAACTCACTAATAGATATTTCCGAAAAATTTTTTGTTTCAATGAGAGATGCAAGTGCTGTTTCTAACGATTCAATTACAATTTGTATTGTAAAAATTAGAGAACAACAGTGTGCTTCGCCCGAATGGCTTTTGCTCTATAGAAAACACAATTTTCACACTTTAACGTAACACGGTATTTCCTATAACGTAAAAAACGCCGGTTCTGCGAATACAGTGCCGGCGTAAGTTACCTCTACCCAAAATAAGGGATCACTAATTGATACAAAAATGCTATGATCACGGATAGTCCCAGCTCCGCAACAAACTCTTTTGGTTTTCGACACATGATAATCACACCAATGATCCATGTGATAACCTCCATAAAATGAAACATATAAAATCCCTGTGTAATACAAAATGCCTGTGCAAATAATACGCCAAGGATCACAGCGGATATCAGAATCGCAATGATCCCTTCACCTTTTGCATACCAACATATATATGCCATAAAAAACGATGCAAAAGACATGAATATCCATATCCTCATATACGTCCTTGGCAGGAAACCTAAAACACAATTGCAATAGAGGTAATACCCTGCCAACATACTGATAAAAAACAGAAAAGTATTAACGGATGCTCTTAATGGAGATTTGGAATACACAGAAATAATGGTCGCCAATAAAATCCATATTGCCAGGCGTCCAAAATAATTTCCGATATCCAGTTGTTGTATCCACACCGGAAACAGATTATCGGAAGAACCATCCATCCATTTTTGTAATACTCCAAGGGCAAAGCCCAACAGGACCACCCCTGTTGTTGCTATGATTTGTTTTGGGAGTGATTGCCATTGTGCTGTCCTGACTTTTTCCAAAAATTGTTTCATTTTACCTCCGTAAATCCTGATTGGGATTTTCCTGTTTTCCCTTGTGCATATCGTCCCACAGGGAATTCTAAAATCGGATAATGGAAAATACAGATCAGGGAAATAATATAAACCAGTATAGCACAAAATGAAACTGATATGAAGGACTATATGTAATGCTTTTTTAACATTTAATACTCATTAAATCAGGGACAGGATAACCCTTTTGAGTTATTCTGTCCCTGATTCCTATAGTGTTGCACAATCCATTATTATTTTCTCACACATATCATATCCCAGCTCAGAGCTGTTCAAAGACAACGTATAATTGCCTGCCATTCCCCACTTCCGGTCTGTGTAAAAACGATAATTTGTCATACGTCTTTTATCAATATCTACCATCATTTTCAGAGCATCCGCTTCCGTAACATTATATAATTTACATATTCGCTTTACTTTTTCTGCCTTATCTCCATGTATAAATACATTTAACACATCATCTCTGTCATTTAAGATAAAATCTGCATTCCGCCCTATGATCACACAGCTTTCTTTTTCTGCGATTTCCAAAATCACTTTTCGCTGCACTTCATATACCATATCTTCCACCGATTTTCCTGTAATATCGCGTCCAGCAAAAGCATATGCGAACAATCCTTTCTTTGGAGATAATTCCGCATTTTCCTGAATGTATTCCGGTGAAAATCCCGACTTTTCTGCAATCTGTCCGATGATATCCCTGTCATAGTATTTCATTCCCAGTTTCTTTGCCACTTCTTCGCCGATAAAACGACCGCCGCTCCCGAACTCTCTGCTGATTGTAATGATTTTCTTTGACATCGATGTTTCCTCCTAACCTAAATTTTCCACTTTATTTTTTCTGATCCTCTTTAAGAATACATAGCCCACCAGACACGATACAAATTCCGTTATCGGAAATGCCCACCAGATCAGTGAAACTCCCATCTGACCATTTCTGGCAAACACAGAGAATATTCCTGCTAATGGCAATATGAGCACAAGCTGTCTGAGCAGTGAGATCACAAGTGACTCCATGCCGCCGTCTAACGCCTGATAAATTCCCTGATATGCCACATTGATTCCCGCAAAAATAAAACTAATGGAAATAATTCTCATTGCTCCAATAAAATATGTTCTGGACGGTCCGGCATTAAACAGTGTTGCAAATGCTCCCGTGAAAACCTCTGTGATGATAATCCCAAAAATCATCAGGACCGCTGTATAGATGAGACCGTATTTAATTCCATCCCTGATCCGCTTTTTACTTCCCATTCCGTAAGCAAACGCAATGATCGGTGTAATCGCATCACGCAGTCCGAATGCAAGGAATAATACAAACTGTTGTACTTTATAGAACAGTCCGTATGCAGTCTGTGCGGATGGAGTGAACTTTAAGATCAGATTCATCACATATACCATGATAGACATAAGAGCCTGTGCGATGATCGCCGGAAGACCGATCGCATAGATTTCTTTTATAATTCCGGTATCCGGTTTCATGTACTTCATCCCATGCTCAAATTCCTTATTTAATTTTACATGGAAAATCCATAATAATACTGCCGATGCAACCTGACCGATGACCGTTGCATACGCTGCACCTTCCACTCCCATTTCCGGAACCGGACCGATACCATAGATCATAATCGGATCAAGGATAATATTTACTACTGCTCCCACGACCTGACCGATGGTAGAATAAAGCGAACGCCCTGTTGCCTGTAATAGCTTTTCAAATAAAGAAAAGAAAATAATTCCAAAAGAAATCACACAGCATATTCTAAGATAGTTTGTTCCCATTGCAATAACTTCCGGATCAACGGTCTGCGACGCAACATATGCCTTTACTCCAAAAATTCCAAACACCAGACATACGACATAAATAATTACTCCAAGGAATAAACTGTTTCCTGCAACCTTGGCTGCTTTTTTGTTGTTTCCCTGTCCTAATGTCCTTGCTAAAAGTGCATTTGTTCCCACACCTGTTCCAATCCCTACTGCTACCATAAGCATCTGAACCGGAAATACCAGTGTCAGTGCATTCAGTGCTGCTTCACTTCCCACCTTCATGTTTCCCACAAAGGCACTGTCCACAATATTGTACACTGCCTGCAATGCCATCGATAAGATCATCGGGATTCCCATCTGTACCATGAGCTTATTTACCGGCATTTCCTTCATTTTGTTACTTTCTGCCATTTGAATTTACTCCTCCTTTTTCTACATAAAAAATGTGTGTACTTATTTCATAAGCTGGACTTACGCTGATAAGCTACACACTTTTTTAACGGCATTATAAAATTTTAAAATAGAAAAACGAGCAGCAAAAACTGGATTTACGCTAGTCTGCTACTCGTTCATGCATTATTATATTTCTTATTTTCCAAAAAGTCAAACAAAAATCTTCTTGCATTTTTTCTGATCCATGTCATAATCACGATGATCAGTGCCGCTATGCACCCCTTGCTTTTGTTGCATGTTACCGCATCAATTGCACCATGCCTGAATATGCACAGATTGATATGAGTGCATCTGTTGAAAATTTTTTGTTTAGAAGCCGATGCTCTTGAGCTTGGCGCCATCTGGCTTGGAATTGCTCCACTAAACGAGCGGATGGAAGCCGTCCGAAATGTATTGGATATCCCAGAGGATTTAGACGCTTTTGCCATTATTCCGTGCGGTTATCCGGAATCCATCCACCCTCAGCAGGATCGGTTCGTTTATATGTTTTAAAACCCAAATGCTCATAAAATCCAACTGCCTGTGGATTCTGCTCGTTGACGGTAACTTCCCTGATTCCATAATTTTGAATACCATATTTCTTCCCAAATATTCAAAAGAGGCGCCACCAAGGGCGTCCTCTCTTCTACTTCATATATTTTCATATTGTTTTCCTTCCGTTCTCTCTTCCCTTCCAAAACACCAGCAGATACAATCCTATAAATACCAGTCCCATTCCCACGGTAGTAAGTGCCTGCGCCTGCAAAGATTCATCCATCCATGACAGCCAGTTTGTCTCGGTGCGGATCACGGAAATCGTGTTTGCTGCCATATGAGCCAGAATGGCTCCATAGAGATGCTTTGTCCGTTCCACGCATAGGGCTAAAAAGACACCCAAAAATCCGGCATAGACAAACTGCACGATATTCATATGCATCATGCCAAAAATAATTGCGGATATCACAACTGCCCAGGTCATCCCAAGCCATTCCCGCAATCTCTTGTAGACCAGTCCGCGGAATACATACTCTTCTAAAATCGGGACAAAAATGCAAGGCCCTAAGATTTCAAAGATGACTGCTCCGCCAAAGAACTTCCTTGTTACACTCTGATATGTTGCAGAGACCTTCATTAACGGAGTCCATGCGATCAGATTATTCAAAACGACTGCTGCACAGGCTGCCATTACAAGAATGCCAAGCAGTGGAACGATTTCTGATCTCATATCGAGAAATAAATCCTTCGCTTTTGCCTTTTGTACGCCACGCCTCAACTGGTCATTCCGATACATGACATAGACGACCGGCAGCACAAACAACGTTGTCAATACTTTGATAAATCCGTAACTTTCATCTGTCAACGGAACAATGAGGCATACAACAAATGTTGCAACATTCATCAATACATAATAGATTCCAACCGGATAAACGATATCCCACGCCCTGTACCATTTAATATCTTTCAATGACCACTCTCTCCACTTCTTCTAAATCCCTGCAAACACTCACTGCACCTGCACGTTCTAAATCTTCTGCTTTTCCAAAGCCGTAGCTGACCCCGATACAATCCATGCCGACCTTATTTGCACCTTCTACGTCATAAATTGTATCACCGATTAAGACATAATCCTTTGGATCATTACTTCCGATCCGCCGAAACACTTCTTTCAGCACCTGTTCCTTCGTAGAAATCCTGCCGTCTAACGTTGCACCGACTACCTCGTCAAAACAGGACAACAACCCGTGTTTTTCTAAAATCCGCTCACAGGCGGTCTCCGGTTTTGAAGATGCTAATACCAAAGGATATCCACGTTCTTTTAAATGAAGCAGGGTCTGCTCCACACCCGGATAGAGTTCATTTTCAAAAATCCCCGTCACATCAAATCGTTCTCTGTACTTCTGGATCAGATCGATCGTCTCTTCATCACTAAAGTCATAGTTCTTCTGAAAGGTCTGCTTGAGCGGCGGCCCGATATATTCCTCTAGATCCTCTAAATTTTCCACGTCAATCCCTTTAGATCTCAAGGCATACTGTACACATCTTGTAATCCCTAAAAAGGAATTAATGATCGTACCATCTAAATCAAACAAAATGGTTGTCATCAGGCTTCCTCCTTCACTGCTTCTAACATCTGTGTCACGGTTTTTTTCAAGATCGGATGTCTGAAATTCGGCGCGATTTCCGCCAGTGGTTTCAAGACAAAATAGCGGTTTTCCAAATCCACATGCGGTATGATCAGATCCTCTGTCTCGATCAGTTCCTTATCATAGAATAAAATATCCAAATCCAGTGTCCGCGGTCCCCAGTGGATCTTTCGTTCCCGTCCTGCCTCCTGTTCGATCCGGTGCAACTCCTCTAAAAGCTCCTGTGGAGTCAGAAGTGTCTCTAATTCTAAGCATCCATTTAAAAAATCCTCCTGCTCTACGCCGCCGTAAGGTTTTGTGACAAGTAACTCTGACACCTGCCGCAAGCGGCATCCCCGGATATGTTCCAATGCATCTAACGCTATTTTAATATAGGCTTCCCGATCTCCCATGTTAGAGCCAAAGGACAGATAGACCTCATGCCAGCCCCTCTCAATCTCCACCGATACCGATTCTAATGGCAGTCCGATCGGTGCCCATGGCTTTTTGATCTCCAATAAGACCTTTTTCAGATTCGGGATTGTTAAAAGCATTGCCTGTGCTAACTGCTCGGCTGCTGACTCGATCAGCTGATAGGTATTTTTTTTCATAAAATCCGTAATAAAATGACTGACCTCTCCATAATGTATCGACTTTGTCAGATCATCTGTCATCCCGGCAGCCTTCGTATCCGTATAGAGCACTGCACTGACTAAAAATTTCTGTCCTAATTTTGTCTCCTCTAAAAACACACCATGGTTCGCAAATATTTCGAGATTTTGAATCTTAATCTTATCCATTTCTTTTTATAAATCTTTCCTTCCAAGAACTGCTTCTGTCATCATAATGGCACGTTTATTTTCCTTTACATCATGCACACGCACAAATGCCACTCCCTGCATGACACCCATAACCGTTGTAGCCAGTGTGCCTTCCATTCTCTGGTCACTTGGCAGATCCAGACTGAGACCGATCACCGATTTTCTGCTCGTTCCAAGCAGCACCGGATAACCTAACTCCTCTAAATCTTTCAGACATCGGATCGCCTCTAAGTTATTGTCATAGGTCTTACCAAAGCCCACACCCGGATCTAAAATAATACGCTTATTTTTTACACCGGCTTCTTTGGCGATCTTCACACTCTCTTTGATATCCTCGATCATTTCTTTCATAAAATGTTTGTAGGAAGCCTCGTCCCGATTGTGCATCAGACAGCATGCCACTTTCGTATCTGCGACCAGCTTTGCCATATCCTTATCGTACTTCATACCCCAGATATCATTGACTAAATCCACTCCGGCTTTGATATTTGCTTTTGCCACTTTACTCTTATAAGTATCAATGGAGATTGGAATATCAAAACGCTCTTTTAATGCCTCCACAACCGGAACGGTGCGCTCGATCTCCTCTTCATCGGAAATCATCGTATATCCCGGTCTGGTGGATTCTCCACCGACATCAATGATATCGGCTCCGTCGTCAATCATTTCCTGCGCATGAAAGAGTGCCCGGTCTAGCTGATCATACTTTCCCCCATCAGAAAAAGAATCCGGTGTCACATTTAAAATTCCCATCACATAAGTATGATTCTTTACATCAAATTCCCTGTTTCCAATTACCATCGTTTCAATCTTTTTTTTCATCTTATCCTCCAATTACCGCTCTATGCGGTGCTCCTTCTCCTCAACACTCCACTTACAGCTCTCATATACGTCACAGAATCGGCAGTTTCTCGATTCCCTGTCTGCCTTTGCCAAAATCCTGCTAAGCATTGGTGCAGTGCCTGCCTCCATGTCCGCCTTATTGCGATGCTCTGTAATCGCATTGAATATCACCGCCTGCCGTTCACATGGATAATCTATTTTCCTTAAAAAATATTCCGCACGTTCCCTTCCTGCAATGTGATGTCCGATGCCGCTCTCATACTCATCAACTCTTCCCAGATCATGCAGCAGCGCCGCTATGTAAATATCTTCTTTTTCTAAACCAAGCTGTGTTTCTAAATTCTCGATATAGGCAATCCGTGCCACATCCAAAAGATGCCCGATTCCATGATGACAATAAATCCGATCTTTTTCTAATTCTTTTAAACGCTCTAACAACTGTCTGTATTCCCTGTCTCCTGACAGCTTTTCTACATACTCCATCCTTAACGCACCATCTGAAAAAAGCGGTTTTGTAACTCTGTATCTTTTTCAAAAATGCCACGCGTTACATAGGTAACGGTCCTGCTTCCCGGTTTTTTAATACCACGCATCGTCATACACATATGCTCTGCTTCGATCATGACCATTGCCCCCTGTGGTTTTAAATGCTCCATCAGCGCATCCGCGATCTGTGCGGTAAGCTGTTCCTGCATCTGTGGTCTTTTCGCATAGACTTCTACGGTTCTTGCTAACTTGCTTAAACCGACCACTTTTCCATCCGGAATATAGGCAACATGTGCCTTTCCATAAAACGGAAGCAGATGATGTTCACAGGTAGAGTAAAAGACAATGTCTTTCTCCACAACCATCTCATTATTTTTTACATGAAAGGTTTTTGACAGATGTTCCTTTGCATCCTTGCCCATACCGCCAAAAATCTCCTGATACATACGGGCAATACGATCCGGTGTTTCTAACAGCCCCTCTCTTGTACAGTCCTCGCCGATACCTTCTAAAATCAGGCGGACACCCTCTTGTATTTTCTTTTCGTCCATGACTTCACCTGTGCTTTCCAATTTATCTTAACCCTGTCCTAAGGCTTTTTTTACTTCTTTTAAATAGGATAAAGAGCCGACTGCAAGTATGACATCGGACTCTTTTGCTGTTTCCTTTGCCATCTTCACTGCTTTACCAATATCCGGCACATACCAAATATTGTCTGCATACTTTTGGGCTTCTTTTGCCAAACTCTCACCGTCTAAAGCCCTTGGGCTATCGGGTGTGACCGTAAATACGGCTTTTGCCCCCGGCAATAAAAGACGCAGCATTTTTTCATGCTCCTTATCTGCAAGTACCCCTATTATATATATAATTTCCCTGTTTGTAAAATCCTTTTCGATCGTCTGTTTTAAACGTTTCGCGGCAATCGGATTGTGCGCTCCGTCTATGATAAATAACGGCTCTGTCTGCAAAACTTCATATCTGCCATGCCAGATCGTCTTTGCAATCCCACTTTGCACCGCTTCTTTCGTTATGGAATAATCGGATTCTTCTAACAGTTTTAAGACTGCTAATGCCAGTGACAGATTCTCTCTTTGCCATACACCGCCAAGTGCGGTATGTACTGATCCATAGTGTACATCCTGCAGCGTTGTTCCCTGCACCGGATATTGTATACATTGTTTCTGTATCGGTCTGTCCTGTATGCATCGCCCCTGTCTCTGTCCCTGCTCTGTCATAACGTTCTCTTCTAGAGAAGCAGGCACTTCTACCAGAACACACCGTGAACCACAGTCCTCTGCCTTATTTTTTATGACTTCGCACACACTGTCACCCTGTTTCAATGCAACTACCGGACATCCTTTTTTGATGATCCCGGCTTTTACTTTTGCGATCTCTTCTATGGTATTTCCTAAATACTGCATATGATCCATGCCAATCGAAGTCAGCACACTGCATACCGGATGTGTGATCAGATTGGTCGCATCTGTCTCTCCGCCCATACCGGTCTCTAATAAGACGAGGTCGCATTTTTTTTCATAAAACCATAAAAATGCTGCCGCTGTCTCTACCTCAAAGACGGTCGGATGCGGACATCCCCGCTTTTTCAGCACTTCACAGGCGGTTTGAACTCTTTCAAAAACCGCGGCGTATTCCTCTTTAGAGATCATCGTTTCTCCTATGCGAAAGACTTCTCTTCTTTCAAATACTGCCGGAGAATTATAACGTCCAACCTGATATCCGGCCTCTGTCAGTGCCGCGGATAAAAAGGCACAGACTGAACCCTTTCCATTCGTACCCGCTACATGGATGATGTGCAGCTGCTCCTGTACATTTCCAAGTTCCTGCATCAGATTTCGGATACTCTCTAGTCCTAAAATACTTCCATATTTTTTTGTACTGTCTGCAAATTCTACTGCTTCGTCATAGGTCATTTCTTTACGCCTCTGGTATCTCTCTTTCCGATATGAAGTCTGTGCAGTGCCACTTCTTTTTCCTTCACGGTGACCACCGACTCCTCATCCGGTGGCAGAACGTAAATCTCCTGCATCTGTTCATGGGCGGCTAACCTCATGCCCCGCACACCGACGGCTCCTTTTTTCTTCTGTGGTATCTCCTCTGCCTCAATCCTTAAAAAATATTCCTTATCAGAGCGAAGAACCAAGGTCTCATCTCCCTCTAAGACACGCACCGTTAACAATATATCTTCATCCGATAATTTGGTTGCCGCTATGGTTCGTTTGGCAACATCAAATTCACTGCCATCCACCACCTTGCACATTCCATTTTTCGTTCCAAAGAATACCTTATGTTCTGCAAGTTTCTGTAAGTTCATCAGATAGACAATGTTTTCCTGACTACTGTCATAGTTACTGATATTATCAAGTGGCTGTCCCTTGTCCCGGAATTTTCCGAACGGCAGGTCTAAGACCTTGATACTGTGCATTTTTCCGGTATCGGTAAAGAGGCATAATTTATCCGTGTTCCTACAAAGAACTACGCATTTATTTTCACTGTCTGCCGCCTCTTTATTTCGCTCATAGGTCGGTACATCCACTGTTCGTCCATAACCGAAACGATCCATCAAAAAGACAACATCCATTTCTTCGATTTTCTTTTCCTCGACCACTGCTGCCTCGACATTGTCAATCACAGTCTTGCGCTCTTTTGCATATTCCTTTTTAAACGCATCCAACTCCTTGATAATTACCTTTGCCATTGCCGTACGGCTTCCTAAGATATTCTCATAAGTCGCAATATTTTTTAACGTCTTATCATGCTCTTTTAACAGTGCTTCGATTTCTAATCCGATGAGCTTATAAAGACGCATCTCTAAAATTGCCGTTGCCTGTTTTTCGGTAAACTGAAGCTGCGCTGCTAACTGCTTTGACTCCTCGGATTTGAACTTAATCGCATCGGTCTTGCCATGAACTAAGCAGGCTTTTGCATCTTTGATATTCTTAGAACCACGCAAAATCTCAATGATTAAGTCAATGACATCACAGGCTTTGATTAAGCCTTCCTGCACTTCTTTTTTCTCAAGCTCTTTTTCTAACAGTGTTTTGTACTTTCTTGTTGCGATCTCATACTGGAAATTCACATGATGGCGAATCATCGGGACAATTCCCATGGTTTCCGGTCTTCCGTCTGCAACGGCAAGCATGTTAACGCTGAAAGTATCCTCTAATTTTGTCTTTTTATAAAGAAGGTTACAGATATTCTCAGCATCGGCACCGCGTTTTAATTCGATGACAATACGGATGCCCTCTTTGGAGGACTGATTCGAGATGTCTACGATATCATTTGTCTTTTTGGTCTCTACTAAAGAATAGACATCATTTAAAAATTTTCCAATGTTTGCTCCGATCATGGTGTAAGGGATCTCTGTGATGACAATCCGTTCTTTGCCACCCTTCATTTTTTCAATCTCAACTTTTCCACGGACCTTGATCTTACCGCTTCCGGTAGAATAGATAGAAAGCAGGTCATCCTTATTCGTTACGATTCCTCCGGTTGGAAAATCCGGTCCTTTGATATATTCCATCATCTGCTCGGTATTGATGTCAGGATTTTTCATATATGCCTTTACACCGTCAATGACTTCGCCAAAATTATGCGGCGGGATACTCGTTGCCATTCCGACTGCGATTCCCTCTGCACCATTGATCAGGATATTAGGCACCTTGACCGGAAGCACCTCCGGCTCTTTTTCCGTCTCATCAAAGTTCGGGACAAAGTCTACCACATCTTTGTCTAAGTCGGCTAAATAGGCTTCCTGCGTGATTTTTTGCAGCCTTGCCTCGGTATAACGCATGGCTGCCGCCCCATCACCTTCGATCGAGCCAAAATTACCGTGGCCATCCACCAGTGGAAGCCCCTTTTTAAAATCCTGTGCCATCACCACTAAGGATTCATAAATGGAACTGTCACCGTGCGGATGATATTTACCCATCGTATCTCCGACAATTCTCGCACATTTTCGATACGGTCTGTCGTAGCGGATCCCCAGTTCATGCATATCATATAAGGTACGTCTTTGTACCGGTTTAAGTCCGTCTCTTACATCCGGAAGGGCTCTTGCAATAATAACGCTCATCGCATAATCAATATAGGCTTTCTGCATGACCTCCGAATATTCTGTTCTGATTAGATTCTCTGCTCTTGCTTCCATGCTTTTCCTCCTATACATCCAGTTCCGCGTCATTTGCATGCTCATAGATAAAAGCACGTCTTGGCGGAACATCCGAGCCCATTAACATCTCGGTTACATCCGATGCCATCTTTCCATCTTCAATGACCACCTGTTTTAACATCCTGGTCTTTGGGTCTAACGTAGTCTCCCAAAGCTGTTCGGCATCCATCTCTCCTAAACCTTTGTATCTTTGCAGGGTAAAATTGCCTTTTTGTCTCTTACGATACTTCGCTAATGCAGCATCATCATAGAGATATTCTTCCTGCCCTTTCGATGGAATAGCTTTATAGAGAGGCGGCATCGCGATATAAACATGTCCCTCTGAGATCAGTTCCGGCATAAAACGATAAAACAGTGTTAACAGCAAGGTGGAGATATGCGCTCCATCCACATCGGCATCTGCCATAATGATGATCTTGTCATAACGCAGCTTAGAAATATCAAAATCGTTTCCGAAACCTTCCGAAAATCCACAGCCGAAAGCATTAATCATCGTCTTGATCTCTGCATTGGCAAGTACTTTGTCGATCGTTGCCTTTTCCACATTTAAGATTTTTCCACGGATTGGAAGAATTGCCTGAAAATTACGGTTTCTGGCTGTCTTTGCCGAACCGCCCGCGGAATCTCCCTCGACAATAAAGATTTCACACTGGGAGGCATCCCTGCTTTCACAGTTCGCTAACTTTCCATTAGAATCAAAGGAAAACTTCTGCTTTGTCAAAAGATTTGTCTTGGCTTTTTCCTCTGTCTTACGGATCTTTGCCGCACGTTCCGCACAGGAAATGACCGCCTTTAAATCCTCTAAATTTTTATCAAAATAAAGCTGTATCTCGTCTCCCGTAATCTTTGCGGTTGCCCTGGAGGCATCCTGATTGTCTAACTTTGTCTTGGTCTGACCTTCAAATCGAGGATCCGGATGCTTGATGGATACAACGGCTGTCATACCGTTTCGGACATCTGCCCCCGTAAAGTTTGCATCCTTTTCTTTTAATATCCCAAGCTCTCTCGCATACTGGTTGATGACACTCGTAAAGACGGTTTTAAAGCCTGTAATATGCGTTCCGCCCTCTGCATTATAGATATTGTTACAGAATCCGAAAATGTTTTCATGGAATTCCGTTGTATACTGAAATGCAGCCTCCACGGTAATGCCTTCATTTTCGCCTTTAAAATAGACCACCTCGTGAAGTGTTTCACATTTTTTATTCAGATCTCTGACAAACCCGATGATCCCATCCTCCTCATGGAATACGATCTTTTCTGGTTCTTCTAACCGCTTGTCCTCATAGATAATGGTCAGTGCCGGATTCAGATATGCTGTCTCATGTAATCTGCTTTTGACCTCATCCTCTTTAAACCTCGTCTTTTCAAAAATCTCCGCATCCGGAAGAAAATTAATCTTCGTTCCGGTCGCTTTTGTCTTTCCAATCACCGGAAGAAGTCCGTTCTCTAACTCTAACACAGGGATTCCACGCTCGTAACGGTCATGGTGGATCACACCCTCCCTGCTGATCTGTACATCCATATATTCAGAAAGAGCATTGACTACCGAAGAACCGACTCCATGCAGACCACCACTTGTCTTGTATGCGGAATCGTCGAATTTTCCTCCCGCATGCAGTGTGGTAAATACCAGACGTGCTGCCGGAATTCCTTTTTCATGCATTCCAACCGGCACTCCCCGTCCGTTATCTTCTACGGTACAGGAACCATCTGCCTCTAAGGTGACATGAATCGTGTCACAGTTGCCTGCTAAATGCTCATCTACCGCATTGTCTACAATTTCATATATTAAATGATTTAAGCCTTTTCTTGTTACACTTCCGATATACATTCCGGGTCTTTTACGAACTGCCTCTAACCCTTCCAGAACTGCAATACTGCCGGCATCATATTTCTCTTTTCCTGCCATGTCTCTTTCCTTCCTTATCTCATTTCTGCCATACTTTTTCTAGTATAGCACAGCCTTACTTTTTTTTTCAACACAGTTTCTCCGGCAGATACTTTTAGAAATCCTCCAAAAGCACCTGCCGGAGCTGTTTACAATCCCTGTAAAGACCGGTGTTTCAGATCTGTCCGGATCATCAATGCCAGCCGCAGCTTCATGGCATCCTCAAATCTCCTTACATCCAGTCCTGTCATTTTCTGTACCCGTTCTAAACGGTATACTAACGTATTCCGATGGATATACATCTGTCTTGCCGTCTCTGAAATATTCAGGTTATTCTCTAAGAAACGTTCGATCGTACCCAGATCCTCCTCCTCAAGTTCCCCTTCTTTGCCGGAGAACACCTCTTCTAAAAACCGCTCTCCCGACTCTCTTGGCAGCTCATAGACCAGCCTGCCCACACCAAGCCGTTCATATGCCATCACACTGTGCCGCATTTCAAAGATGCTGCCAATCTCTAATGCCTGTAATGCCTGCTCATAGGATTTTGAAATCCCGATCAGTTCTTCCGCTAGTCTGCCGTATCCGATGTGTAACTGCTGCATGGCCTCTGCCTGTACATTGTCTAAGATCCGGTATGCGATGCTCTCTATTTCAGACGGTTCTTTCCTATCCTTCACATCTTTTACAAGCACGATCGTTTCTTCATCGATCGGTAATAAAAAATCATGTCTTCTGTCACAAAAAAGATTTTTTAAAGTCTCCATACAGGCGGTCTCTGTCTTTCCCACCGTCCGAAGGACATAGACCATCCATGCAGAAGATGCAATGTGCAGTCTTTGCATCGTATTTAAAACCTCTGTCGGTTCCAACTTTCCATGCAATACCTCTAAAATGAACTGCTCCCGGCTCATCGGCTGTGTTTCTAATGAAAGCAGATTCCGTATCTGACAGACTGCTAACCTTCCGACCAGCACGGTTTCTGTGGCAATCTGCGGTAACACTAGAACATAAGCTGCTTCCGGTATCGTAATCTTAAAAAAATAAAACTCCTCCTGCTGCCACTCTGCCTGATCCAAAGACAAAAAGGCTTTTACATCTGTTTTTCGTATATTCATATCCGAAAATGGTTCCACGAGCAATTCTGCCGCATCTGAAAACAGTGCCGCATCCATTCCCGCTATTTCCCTGATCTCCGTTAACACTTCCTGCAGCTTTTTGTCTTTCAATTTCTTCGTTCCTTTCCTACTTTAAATATTTTAAGGCATCCTTATATGCAAATTCTTCTAAACACTGTCGGACCTTTTCGAGTTCTTCACTTTGCTTTTCATCTGCGCCCTGCTCCTGTAATTTCAGGATCAGTTCAGATGCCTCTTCCTCTTCATAGTCTTCGATCAGTTCTGTTAACCGCTGTTTCTGCTTCTCATATTCTTCTAACGGAATGCCCTGACCAATCGCCTTTTTTTCTGCATCCTGCTCTGTATAGGCAAGCAGCCAGCGGATAGCCTCTGTAATACGGTTGACCCGTTCTTCTAATAACGCATCTTTTTCCCGGATCACATCCAGTTCGCCTCTGACTCCTGCCATCTCTAATTCCTCTGCCATACTTCCTAGCTGCTCATCCCCTAACAGTCTGCCGTTGCTTTTTAGGGAATGTGCTTCTATGGTATAGCCTTTTAAGTCTCCTGCTTCTAAAGAATTCTTCCTCTTTTGCTCTTTTTCTTTTGCATGCTGTAAAAATGTCTTTGCAGCACTGATATACTGCTCCATATCCTGATTGAAATAGCATAAGCCTGCCGGTACATCAATCCCATAAAAAGACAGCTCTTTGCAGATTTTTTCATCATTCCACGGTTCCGGGCGTTTTGACTCTTCCATATCCCTTTTTTGTATCATGCGCTTTGGCAGATATTCAAAGATCATCTGCTCTAATTTTTCACTCTGCACCGGTTTTGCCAAATAGTCATCAAAGCCCTCTTCTATATATTGTTTCTGGGAGCCTGCCGTTGCATTTGCCGTCAGAACAATGATCGGTGCCATCGGATTCTGGTTTCCCGCAAGACGGCGGATCTGTTTCATGGTTTCAATACCATCCATTTTGGGCATCATGTGATCCATTAAGATCATATCATACCGCTCTTTTTGTACTGCTGCAATGGCTTCTAAGCCGCTCTGTACTAAATCCACCTGCATTTCTGTCTTTTTTAAAAGTCCCCTTAATACCGCTAAGTTCATCGGATTGTCATCCACGGCAAGAATCCGTACTCCCGGCGCAACGAAAGATACACGGTACTGCTGCTCTGCTTTTTTCCTCTTTCTTTGGAACTGTGCCGGTGCAGGGTCTAAAATCTCCTGTGGCAGTTCTAAGTAAAAAGTCGTTCCCTTTCCATATTTACTGCGAACGGAAATCTTTCCACCCATCAACTCTATCAACTGCTTTGTGATTGTCATACCAAGTCCGGTTCCTTCGACCGACTGGTTTCTCTTTTCATCGAGACGCTGGAAGGCATCAAAGATATGCTTTAGCTCCTCTTCTTTCATTCCGATCCCGGTATCCGTAACCCGGATCTTCAACAGCATGCTATCCGGCTCTGTCTGTTCCCACGACAGCCCAAATGTGATCGTTCCCTTATCGGTATACTTAATGGCATTATTTAGTACGTTGATCAGTATCTGCTTGATACGCAGTTCGTCTCCATAGAGTCTGCCCGGAATGTCCTGATCAAATTCCTGTCGGATCTCTAAGCCCTTTTCTTCTGCCTTTACACTGACTAAATTCATCAGATCATCTACTAAGGTCTCTAATTTATATTCATCCGGATGGATCTCGATCTTTCCGGATTCTATCTTAGAAATATCCAAAACATCATTGATCAGGGACATTAACGTCTCTCCGGCACGCTCTATGTTTTTTGCATATTCCACGACCTCTTCCTCACTGCTCTCACGCAGAATCATCTCATTCATTCCCAGTACGGCATTCATCGGTGTCCGTATCTCATGGGACATATTGGCTAAAAAGACACTCTTTACCTCGGCAAGATGCTCTGCTTCTTCTTTTTTCATCTCGACAAGGCGCAGCATATCGATCGAAGTCTGTCGGTTTTCCCGGATGATCCTCCGGTTCTTTTCCTCTGTTCCTAAGATGCAGGATAAGATAAAACTTCCTCCAAGTACACCGCCTGCTGCTACTACCGAGTACATCACACTGACATTATCTCCAAAGCCAACATTCCAGTAATACAGCACACTCACCAGATAAAGCACCATCATCTCCACCATTGCGAATTTACACAGCGAAAAATTCCTGTAAATAGTGATGGTCAGCATCAGGATCAGTAAAAATGTATGAAGGATCAGCGGCTGGTCGTAATAAAGAACAAGCTGTAAGGAAATCCCTCCTATCATAACGGTAAAAAGACGTCCATGCACTATATCCGGCTCACTTTTCCCGAAGGTGAGGATTCCTAAAATAAGAAGTCCTATGGCACATTCTGCGAGCATCGCCGAATGCAGCCATAAACACCTAAGCCCCGGCTTTACACTGAGACTGATAAAGATCAGGGTTCCTAACAGGACTGCATCCCAAAATATCAATATTTGTGCAAATCTACTTTTTTCTTCCATGTTATATTACTCCTGTCAATATCCTTTGGCTCTACAAACTGCATTCCTCCCCGGTTCACCCGAATCGTAAACTCTTCTGCGATCTCAAGCTCTCCATCTACATTAATACTCAAAGGCACGCCCTCTTTATTCCTGATCTTTGCCTCTGACACCATACGCCAACTAGATGAATTTTCTAACACTTCCTGCCTGTTCAGGATCGCTGCAAACAGCATTTTCATCTTATAAAAAAATCCTCTTCCCGGCACTAAGATCATCTTCATCTTTCCATCGGTCGGATCTGCCTCTCCCCCAAAATGGAAGTTACCACCCAAAAGATTTCCGTTGCCAAATGCCACTTCACAGTATCTGCCGCTGAATATTTCTCCATCTGCCTCAATCTCTAAATCCAGTGTCCTGGTACTTAAGATTGCCAGACCCGATGAGATGAAATAAGGAACTCTGCCCTTACAGAACGGCAATTTTTTTAAATGCAGGACTCCGCGTAAGATCAGACCGTCTAACCCCAGTGACACGGTATTGTGTGCCGGGCCTATCGAAGTCTGCAGATAGTCCAGCGGCTGCACTTTTCCTGCAATAAAATTCCGAAAGTCTTTGAATTTTTCCCTCTCTTCGCCATAGATATTCAAAAAGTCATTCGTCAGCCCGTAGGCAGCTTCTGCGATCTCCACCCTGCCTAAGTCCTCTTCCGGCACTCCTTTTAAAATGTTGCGGAAAGTTCCGGTTCCTCCACATGCGTAGAACCGGATCCTCTCCTCCGGGAACAGGTTGCACATCTGCCTTGCCGTCTCTCCTTCATGTCCGGGATATTCCGAATTGAATACCAAATATTCCATATCTTTTATTTTTTCAAGCTCTTCCCGGATCCCTATCGTCGTGGTCTCGTCCCCGGAAAAAGAATTAATAATAAAAATCTGTAACATATTCCACCATTTTTCTCCAATTTTCTCTTTTTATTGTAACAGACTCTTTTCCGGTTTAAAAGAAAAAAGATGCAGGAAATACTCTGTTCGTATTTCCTGCATCCTGTATACTCTCGTATTCTTGATCATTTCTTATTCCCATTATGTCTTATTTCTGATCATCTTTCATTTCTCACGATTTCTGACTTTTAATTTGTAATGGTCAGTTCGCTCTCTTTATCAAAGACATGGATCTTTTCCGGGTCTAATGCCAGTCGGATGTGATCTCCGATCTTTGCCGTTGTTCTTGCATCCACACGGGCAGTCATGTTCACGCCTGCTACCGTATAATAGAGCAGTACTTCAGAGCCTAACAGCTCATATCCGGTTACATCTGCTTCAATGACCGTGTCTCCATAAGTCTCGATCTGAATCTGTGAATCGTCGATATCATCCGGGCGGATTCCCATTACAACGGTTTTATCCGCATATCCTCCGTCGATCAGTTTTTTTGCTTTCTGTGGCGGCAGTACGATCGAAAAATCACCGAACTCTAAACGGACTTCCTCACCATGTACCTTACATACCGCATCAATAAAGTTCATCTGCGGAGAGCCGATAAATCCTGCCACAAAGAGGTTCTGCGGCTCGTTATAGAGCTTCTTTGGCGTATCTACCTGCTGGATCACACCATCTTTTAATACGACGATCCTTGTACCAAGTGTCATTGCCTCGGTCTGGTCATGTGTAACGTAGATGATCGTTGCTCCTAAACGCTGATGCAGGCTTGCAATCTCTGCACGCATCTGGACTCTTAATTTTGCATCCAGATTAGAAAGCGGCTCATCCATTAAAAAGACTTTTGGATTCCGCACGATCGCACGTCCCATTGCCACCCTCTGACGCTGACCACCGGAAAGAGCCTTTGGTCTTCTGTCTAAAAGCTGCTCTAAATCTAATATTTTTGCAGCTTCTAATACTTTCTGCTCAATCTCTTCTTTTGGCACCTTACGAAGCTTTAATCCAAATGCCATATTGTCAAATACCGTCATGTGCGGATACAACGCATAATTTTGAAATACCATCGCAATATCACGGTCTTTTGGTTCTACTTCATTCATGCGTTTTCCATCAATGAACAGATCTCCGGTCGTGATCTCTTCTAATCCTGCGATCATACGAAGTGTTGTGGATTTTCCACATCCGGAAGGTCCTACAAATATGATAAACTCCTGATCCTCGATCTCTAAGTTAAAATCTTTCACTGCCTCAAATCCATTTGGATAACGTTTTCCGATCCCTTTTAATGATAAACTTGCCATAGCTTTCTTCTCCTTATCCATTCTGACGATTTTTCTACATCACGTTCTTTTGATGTTCTGCTTTTATGATATAAAAATCCCTGCATAATTACTATGCAGGGATTCCACAAAATTTATCCACGTTCCTGTACAGATTGACGAATCTATTGTTTTCCGGTTGAACCGAATCCACCACGATTCTCGTTGTCTAAGGATGCAGTCTCATCAAACTGAATGGTCGGCATATTTTCAAAAATACGGAACTGGCAGATACGGTCATTCTGTTTGATCACCGTGTCTCTGGTTGCATAGACCGGCATTCTCCACATATCCTCATCTCCACAGTAGGTACAGTCAATGATACCGCAACTGTTCGTCTGAAGGATTCCATAGTTCTTAAAAGTGGAACTGCGTGGTACGACGTGGGCTTCATAACCCTTTGGCAGCTCCATGGCTACTCCTAACGGGATCAGCTTGAACTCGCCTGCCTTTAATTCCACGGTTTCTGATGCACGAAGGTCGATCCAGTCGGATTTTCCTTCAATATACTCTAATTTATCTATTTTATCTGTAAAATATTTAATTCTGATTTTTTGCATTGTTTCTGAATCTCCATCTTTTTCTTATTGGTAAACGGCTTTAAGCACAGTGTAAGACGACTTCTCCGCTCTTTTTTGTCGCTTTTACATCGATCACTCTCTGATTGGCACTTCCCTTCCAGTGAAGCTGTGGGTCTGCCTCTTCTTTTACAAATTCTCCATCCACTAACACATCGACATAGTCCATGACTTCTAAGCCGTCAATGCTCTCCCAGACAAATCCCGTATACATCCAGATCGTCTTTTCGGGAAATTTTTCATGTACTTCTTTTGCTAATTTTAAGACATCTTCACGGTTGCCCGCATAGAGTGGATCTCCACCGCTGAACGTAATTCCGGAAACATAATCTTTTTTCAGTTCCTCAAATAATTCTTCTTTTGCCTCTTCATCAAACACAAGTCCGCCGTTTGGGTCCCAGGTGATCGGATTGTGACATTCCTTACAACAGTGGTCACATCCTGATACCCACAGTACGACTCTTAAGCCGTCTCCATTCAACATATCGTCCTTTGTAATATTATGGTAACGCATTCTGCCTCCTACATGCTCTTTCTCTCTGATATTTCTGCCATTTTGGCATCGTTGAGTCTGGTATCTCCCTTTACTCTTGAATAGGAGAGATAGCCATTCATACGTTCAATCTTCGTCAGATTACGGCTGCCGCATTTTGGGCATACATCCATCTCTAACTCCTGATGTCCACAGTCATCACAGTACGCAAGTGACAGATTGACTCCTTCATAAAATCCCATCTCCATTGCACGGCGTACCAGTGTCTTGACCGCCTCTACATTGTAATTGATCGGATACTTCACATACTGGATCTTTCCACCATTGCTAAGCTCCCAGAAGCGGTATTCTAAATCCTGTTTCTGGATCGGCGTGATATCCTCGGTCACATGGCAATGGAATCCGTTGCTGACATATTCCCTGTCAGAAACATTTTCAATGATCCCGTATTTTTTGCGAAACTGCTTTACCTGCAGTCCACACAGATTCTCTGCCGGTGTCGCATAGATCGCATAGAGGTTTCCATCCTCTTCCTTAAATTCATTGATCTTTTTATTGATATGCTCTAATACTTCGATCGCAAACTGTCCATCTTCTACTAAGGATTTTCCGTTATACAGCTCCTGCAGCTCATTAAATGCCGTAATTCCAAAAGATGCGGTTGCTGTCTTTAACAGCGGTTTGATCTTATCGTTATAATTCAGATTTCCATTATAAAATCCGCCTTCGCAGTAAGCTAAAGGATTCGTGGAAGCACGCATCTCGCCTAAATAAGCATAGGTACGGATGTGGATCTGACGGATCAGCTCTAAATAATAGTCTAATACCTCATAAAAATCTTTGCTCTCATGTCTGGCCTTTGCTAAGATCATCGGAAGGTGCAGGCTGACCACACCAATATTGAACCGTCCCACAAAACGCGGTCTGTCATTTTCATCCTTTGGATACATACCGCCCTCCACATACCAAGGGGATAAGAACGCACGACAGCCCATCGGACTGATGATCTCCCCATATTGCTTGTACATAGAGGCAATATAACCTTTTCCGGTCAGGCTCAGCCAATCCGGATACATCGTATGTCTTGAGCACTCGATACCGGCTTCAAAGACATCCTCTAACTCGCCGCCCGGTCCGTGCAGGCTTTCATCATATAAAAATACCAGTTTTGGAAACAGTACCGGTTTTTTACACTCTGCCTTGCCCTGACCTTTCTGGCGTACCGTTAACATGGCAATGGATGCCATTTTTTCAAAACGCTTCGTTCCTGTTCCAAAGGTCATCGTAATAAACGGATAATCCCCACGGCTTGAGGATACGGAATTGAATTTATATTCCCATCCCTGAACACCCTGCTCAAAATCTCTCTTAATATCCTTGATGGTCTCTTCCTCGGCACGCTCCTCACTCAATCCGAGTCCTAAATATTTTTCTTTATATTTTTTATAGGATTTCTGTGCATAAGGCTCTAAGATCTTTTCTACACTCGGCACGGTAAAACCGCCATACTGCTGGCTTGCTGCACTTAACACGATATCTCCGATGACATCAAAGGCTACATCTAGGGTCTTTGGCTCGTTATACCAGAGATTTCCCATCTCAAATCCGCCCCGTAAGACATTCTCCACATCGAAAAGACAGCAGTTCATCGTATCTCTTCTTGCAGACATATCATGTACATAAATATAACCGTCACGGCATGCCTGGATCTCTTCGGTGGTCATAAAGAATTTTTTGTACAACTCTTTATTTAACTCGTTAAAGATCAGGCTTCGTTTGGTGGAGACCAAAGCACTGTCTGTATTGGAATTTTCTTTATCACCAATGTACATAATGGACTGGCTCTTTTTGTAGACCTCATCTAACATCTGTACAAAATCCTGTTTGTAATTGCGGTAATCACGATAGCTCTTTGCCACGATCGGATTGACACGCTCTAAGGCTCCCTCCACGATGTTATGCATCGTAGCGATCGGTACCTCGGTGATCTGCATCTCTTTGACTTTTTCTTCGACAAACTGGCAGATGAAATCCAACTCCTCCTGTGTAAATGTGATCAATGCACGGTATGCTGATTTGTTGACCGCCACTACCACTTTCTGTACGTTAAAATCTTCCTTTGTTCCGTCTTTTTTTACTACTTTGATCATTCCAACCATCCCTCCGGTGTTTCTTTATGTAGACTGAAGTTCTATATTATGTTACCCACATTTTGTATGTGTTATTATGATTTTTTTATTTTTACACTATATATTGTGCGTCTTATTATCCTATCACTTCTACTATATGAAGTCAACCTCTAATCACTTTTTAGAAGTTTCTACTTTTTTTATTTTTCTTCATATTTTTTTTATAATCAAGTCAAATATTTGTCACAATTTCTATTTATTATAAAATTGTCATCATTAAAAGATAACAACGTAGTTTTTCATTTTCTCATTACCCTAAAGAGGGTGGCTCCGCAAGCCGGCGGAACCACCCTCTTCCCCTTTTATTTTCAGTTTTCTGATACGTCTTATTTCTTTTTAAACAGATTTAACTTATTCTCTGTTCCACTCAACAACCGTTTGATGTTCGCCCGGTGTCTCCAGATCGCCATCAGTGTAAAAATCCCACCTAAGACATAGATTTCCGGCAGATATGTATCTGCAACCGGAAGATGCCCGGTCTGGCCAAACAATAAAAGTTCGATAAAAAAGACACTGACTAACAGGATCGAACCCAAAGAGACATACTGCGTCAGCAGCACCACTACAATAAACAGTCCGATACATAACGGTGCCATCTGCCAATGGAACGCTAAGATTACCCCCGTAGTACAGGCAATTCCTTTTCCACCTTTAAACTTCATATAAAACGGATAGTTATGCCCTAAAACCGCACCTAAGCCGGCATACATCCCCAATAATTTGATCCCTTCCGGATATTGAGCATGAAAGATCAGCCAGGAGATAAAAATGGCAAGGATTGCTTTTCCACAATCCCCCGCGAACGTGATCGCTCCTGCTTTAAAACCAAGTGTACGCAGGGTATTGGTCGTTCCCGCATTTCCGCTTCCGTGCTCCCTGATATCAATATGTTGTGTTTTTCCATAGATATATCCCGTCTGAAACAGTCCTATGGCGTAGCCAATCAGAATACAGATGATCCTGCCCACTGTCATAGTCTAACCTTCCTTTCTCTCCCGGATGATGAATTTTAGGGATGTTCCCCTAAATCCAAACGCATCCCTGATGCGGTTCTCAATATACCGTGTATAGGAGAAATGCATTAACTGTTTGTCGTTGACAAAAATAACAAATGTCGGCGGTTTTACCGCTACCTGTGTAATATAGTAAAGACGCAGGCGTTTTCCCTTGTCAGAAGGCGGCTGCTGCATAGCCACTGCCTCTGTCATGATCTCGTTGAGTACACCGGTTGCCACACGCATGGAGTTATTCTCAATGACAACATCGATCATTTCATAGATACGGTGCAGTCTCTGACCGGTCTTTGCCGAAATAAAGATGATCTCTGCATAAGGCATAAAACTTAAGACCTGACGGATCCTGTCCGTATGCTCTTTGACCGTCTTGTCATTTTTTTCAATGGCATCCCACTTATTGACCGCTATGATAATTCCTTTTCCTCTGTCATGTGCGATTCCTGCGATTTTCGCATCCTGCTCCGTCACACCCTCGGTTGCGTCAATGACGATCATTACGACATCTGCACGTTCTACGGCTGTCACGGCACGGATGATACTGTATCTTTCAATATCTTCTTTGATCTTATTTTTGCGGCGCAGTCCTGCCGTATCAATAAATACATATTCTTTTCCATTGTATTTAATGTCTGTATCGATCGCATCTCTTGTCGTACCCGCAATATCGGATACGATAACACGCTGCTCACCGAGCAGACGGTTGATCAGGGAGGATTTTCCTACATTCGGTTTTCCTACAATTGCGATCCTCGGTCTTTCGTCCTCTTCATCTGTTGCACTTCCCTGTGGGAACTGTGAAATAACCTCATCGAGCAAATCTCCGATCCCCAGTCTGGAGGCCGCAGATACCGGAACCGGATCTCCAATTCCTAAATTATAAAATTCATAGACATCTGCCATATATTTGTTAAAATCATCTACTTTATTGACTGCTAAGATGACCGGTTTTTTCGAACGTCTGAGCATATCGGCAACCTTTGCATCGGAATCCTGCAGTCCCTGACGCACATCGGTAATAAAAATAATGACATCTGCCGTCTCGATCGCGATCTCTGCCTGCTCTCTCATCTGTGATAAGATAACATCTTTGCTGTCCGGTTCAATTCCTCCGGTATCGATTAAGGTAAACGCCTTATCGAGCCACTGCACTTCTGCATAAATCCTGTCTCTTGTAACTCCCGGTGTATCCTGTACAATGGAAATACGTTCCCCCGCTAATACATTAAAAAGTGTCGATTTTCCTACATTCGGCCGTCCTACGATTGCTACTACCGGCTTACTCATATCTATTCTCCTCTTTTCCTGTAATCTTATTTATTCGCTTGATTTTACAATATCCAACGTTTCTTGTAAAGCATTTTATGCCACTTTGACATCTGTATCTTAGTTTACAATAAAATTCAGGGAATCACAACCCTTCGTTATGATTCCCTGAATCGTTCTTTTCTATCATTACTTTTGATTACTGTTCATTTAAAAGTGCGTTTTGCTCACTCTCTGTCCGAAGCTTATGATTTTCCGTCAACAGCCCGGCTTCCTCGATCACCTTTAACATATGTTTACAGTCTACGTTGAACTTTACATAGGCAGTATCACTTTTCCAGACACCAGCGGAATAGCCGTACTCATCTCCGTAAATATCCACCTGCTCAATTCCTTTTGGATTATAATACTCTATACTGAGTCCGGAAGAGTAGAATTTATCCTCCTGCTGCGTATACGGGATGTTTTTCAGATTTCCCTCTTTGATGTCCTGCTTTAATGCTTCATACATCTTTTCTAAGTATTCACTGCTCATATAAATTGTCTCATAAGTGTCGTTCTCTTCACTGTAAAAATCAATGGATATCCCAACCGGTTTGACTGTCTTATAATTTCTTCCAAACAGTCCCGCCATATAGTTGTCATACCGGTTTTCCACATCTAAAATCTGATTTAATACGGAATCCTTCTTTTGGATCTCTTTTTTTGTCTCAGCAAGTTCATAACTGCGGTACAGATAAGTGCCATCTTTATAGGCATACTTAAATTCCACTCTCGGACTTTCCCCCTCGTCTTTCTTACTTTGTGAAGCTTTTAATAATCCGTCTTTTGCGTCTATGATATTCTTATGTAGTGCGATCAGTTCTTTCATCTTTTCCGGCTCATCTGCCATAATACTCTCATCTGCACACATATAGACAGCCTTCAGTTCACCGACATCCGGTATCTTTTTTTCAATCCCGACTGCATCCATACTGATGCCTGCTACTAACAGTAAGGACACTGCAACAACTCCGACACACTCTGTAATCCTTCGCTTTTCAAATACCTTAAAGCTCTTTGCTAAAAACATCTGTGCAATGAAAAATGCAACTGCTCCGCTGATAACAGCTCCCAGTAATGCAAGGATCATCATCTGTGTCCGTGATGCCTTACTGTTCACTCCTGCAACTAATGCTGCTGCTAAGATTGCCACACAGATTGCACTTCCCCATCGGAATACCGGTTTGAGCCAGCCTACTGCAATACAGTCCCCTACGGTTTCTAAACGTTTTTTCCTGTATATCAGATAACCTACAAAAAATAACAGGACACCGACTAACGCATAAATAGCGACTGCTTTTCCACCAACCACTTCGATCAACGAGCCTGTTGTATCTTCATTAGAAACAGTATGAATGGACACATTTGTTTCTAAATAGTACAGCGGAGAGAGAAAATTCCCTTTGCTGAATCGGAAATGGTGATCCATTCCGTAGACCATTTCTGTCTGTAATATCTGAAAGATAAACCGGATGCCTACATATAAAAAGTTGGCTATGACATAGAAGATCGGAACTGCTAAAAGCTGTCCTGTCAACATTCCGATCACGATGGCTCCCGCATAGGCAAACAGGCTCATACCCATGGTCATCAACAGCCAGTACAGCAGATATTCCAACCGGGAAATATCTCTTGCAAAACATACAAATGCGGTAATGACAAAGGTTAAAATCTGCGGCACGATCAGAAACAGGAAACCGGAAACAACATTTGTCACATAGAGTTCTTTTCTACTGACAGGCAGTGCATGGATCATGTTTGCACTCCGATTCTGATACAGATAGAAAAAAACGGTCATGGCACAAACGGTCGCTGCAATAAATACAAACATCGGCGTTAACGCTCCGCCTAAACAGGTCGCATAGCGTGCCAGATTCTCCTCCATGATCTGTTTTGCCACCTTAGTACCTGTTCCCGGATTTTCTGTGGATAACAGCAGTGTCAATGGCAGTGCATAGAGCAAAAACACCAGATAGATCCCCCAGATTGGCCAAAAATGTGTGATATTTTTCTTAAAGATCGTCTTATTAAAACAGGATGTCCCTGACTGCATAATCAGCACCTCCTAACTCGTAAATAAATATTTCTTCTAAACTTAACGGCAATACATCCATCAACATCGGATTTAAAGCCGTAAACTGCTCTTTGATCTGTTTGGGTTCTCCTCTTACGATCATCGTATGGACTCTTCCCGTCGTTGACATATGCAGCACTTCTAAATCCTTCGGAAGTTTTGGCATTTCTGACTGGAATGCCGCCTGGATCTTACAAATACTGCTTTGCAGTTCACTTAACGAACGTTCAATAATAATCTTTCCATGGTTCATGATCCCCACATGGTCACATACATCCTCTAATTCCCTCAGATTATGGGAAGAGACTAGCACGGTCGTTCCATGCTCTGTCACATCCTGCAGGATCAGGCTCCATATCTGTCTTCGCATCACCGGATCTAAACCATCCACCGGTTCATCTAAGATCAGAATCTGTGGTCTTGCACTGATCGCTAACCAGAATGCCACCTGCTTTTGCATTCCTTTGGAAAGTCTGCGGATCGTCTGCTTTGTATCTATGGAAGGAAAGGCTTCCCTTATTTTTTCAAACAGTCCTGCATCAAAATTCGGATAGATGCCTTCATAGAACTTTTTCATTTCCATGGTATCTGCCTGTGCAAAATAAAATAAGTCATCCGGAATATAGGCAATCTTCTCTTTTACTGCCGAATTTTCAAAAACCGGTTCTCCATCAATTAAGACACTTCCCTCATCCTGCTTATAGATTCCTGTCAGATGGCGGATGAGTGTCGATTTTCCTGCTCCATTCGGTCCTACCAGTCCGTAGATCGCACCTTTTTTTACATGGAAATCGGCTCCATCCAATGCCCGGAATCCATCAAAGGTTTTTACCAGATTTTCTACCTGTATCACTGCTCTTTCCTCCTCTTTTCTAATCTTTCAATCCTGCTTTTTAATTCCTCTGCCGTTACAGAAAAATAAAGCAGTTCTTCTGCTATCTCTTCAAACTGCAAGAACAGTTCTTCCATCCCCATCGCATCTAACCGGATATCCTTAGCCGCAAAGGTTCCTTTTCCGGACACGGAATACAGGTATCCCTCTGCCTCTAACTCCCGGTATGCCCGTTGTATCGTATTCGGGTTAATGGCAAGTGTTCCCGCTAACTCCCGGACAGAGGGCAGCTTTTCATCTGCGGCGATCGCGCCTGTGATCATCAGCTTTTTCAATCCTGACTTTATCTGTATATAAATCGGCTTGGTATCCCGATAATTCAATGTCAGCAATTTTACAACTCCTTCCTTGCGTATTAAGTGTACTACTACATTTCATACACATAAAATAGCACAACTCCCCTGCCTATACAAGGAAGGGGAGTTTAGGAAATACTTAAGATTTTCTTAACCCTATTCTTTTATCATCAAAAATGCTCCAAGATTACCGCGTTTTCCATGGCTTGCCCGATGCGAAAAAAGCAGCTTCGGATTGCAGCAGGTACAAAGGTTTGTGGTTACGATCTGCTCCTTTGGCACACCGGCTTCCATGAATACGATCTCATTTGCCCGCCATAGGTCTAACAGATATTTTCCACTGCCTTTACTCTTTAAAATTTCTTTTTCATTATCCGGAAATTCTTTTGCGAATGCCTCTGCCACATCCTCACTGACCTCATAACAATCCTGACAAATGGATGGTCCGATCGCACAGATCAGATGCTTTGGATCTGTTCCGTAGTGTTTTTGCATCGCCCAGATGGTTGCCGCACCCATTCTTCCTACCGTACCACGCCAGCCGGAATGTGAAAGCCCGATCGCATGATGCTCTGTATCTACAAAATAAAGCGGCACACAGTCTGCATAAAATGTGGACAGTACCAGCCCCGGCTCATTTGTGATCAGCCCATCCACATCGGTATACCCGCGTTCTCTGACGACTCCTGCCCCTGCATCCTCTTGGGTAACGACTCTGACATTGGTGGTATGTGTCTGGTCACTGCACACAAAATGCGATACCTCTGTTCCCATACGCTTAGCAACACGTCGATAGTTCTCTCGCACCGCCGCTTCCTCGTCTCCTCTGGTAAAGCTGAGGTTCAGTTCTGCAAAAATCCCCTTGCTTGCCCCGCCTTCTCTGGTAGTAAAGCAATGACGTATCCAAGGAATCTCTTCTAACTTTTTATATTTTAAAAGCGGGGGCTGTTCCCCGCCGTCTATTACAAATATCTGCTCTTCGTTTTTCTTCTTAAAATCTTCGATCTTCATCTTTTACCTCTCTTTGACCTATTACCTTCTGTTCTACGGCAGATACTCAAATGCATTCTTTACTACTTCTATCTGCTCACCCAACACTGCTGCCACATCAAATCTGCACGGAATATCCATACGCCCACACTCCCGCATCAGATAATAGGACGCTGTCATGGAGATTTTTTTCTGCTTTTTTCGATCGACTGCCTCTTTGGGATCTCCCATCTTATCATTTCTGCGATATTTGACCTCCACAAAGACCAATGTCTCTCCCTCTTTTGCGATCAGATCGATCTCTCCTATACGGCAACGGTAATTTTTTTCTAAGATTTCATATCCCTGCGTCTTTAAGTACTCTGCCACCAGATTCTCATAATATGCTCCTTCTTTCCGCCGATTCATACTCTCCCCCTATTTTCCAAGTTTATCTTTCAAACGGTCCATCTTATCCACAAAGACCAGTATCTCCGCCACAACCTCATACAGTTCCGGAGGGATCATATCCCCGATCTCCAGTTTTGAGAGTGTCGCCGCTAATTTGCTGTCCTTGTAAAACGGTACATCCTCTTCTTTTGCTTTTTCTATGATCCGCTCGGCTATCAGTCCCTTACCGGTTGCTAAGATCTTTGGTGCCTCTTCGCCGGGTTCATAAGCGATCGCCACGGCTGTCTTGACTTTTTCTTTCTGCCTCTCCATATCTATGCCCTCACATCAAAGGAATACCGATAGACCTTTCCGGCACTCGGCATATCATGTTTTAAGAAATCTTCTACAAAATCCATATCCTTTTCTTCGCTCTTTACTTCAATCTGACACTGATACCCCTTGTTCTCTAAACGTTCCGCCAATTCTTCAGCATGTGCTAAGATCAGCTCATAAGAGGCATCGTCTGCCATATAAAAATTTGTCTTGACCGCAGTCCCTTTCATCTTGACGGAAATATCCGTAGAGCCAAGGTGATCCATATCCAAATGTAAAAAAGCACTCAGCTCGCCGTCCATATCTCTTGGATTCTTTTTATTCGTATAGACATAAAGCTCACTGTTGACATTCTGTCCGTTCATTTTTAACGGAAGCTGGACAAAATTATAGATCTGATTGATCTGGTTCATAAATTCGATATTGCCACGGACATCCGCTACCGCTTTTTGCAGACCCTCCGTTCCGCTTCCCGCCTGTTTGATAAATTCATCCAACCGGTTCATCTGCGTCTGCAGCCTGTTATACAGTTTCTCTACGGTTTCTTTGGAACCCGTCTCCTGTGGCTCTAAGTACCACTGGTTCTCTACTGCCTTTTTTAAAATGGTCTGGTATTCTTTTCCTGAAAAAAGTTTGAATAGTGCCTCCTTTTGTGGAAATTCATTCTCTTTGAACAACTGATTTAAATTCTTCAAAAATTCCTCTGCACTCATTCCCGTATTCAAATTTCCATTTTTATCAAACAAGACCTGTTTTCCATCTGTTTCTAACGCTTTTAGCTGCTGTTCTAAGCTGGCAGCTCCTTCTTTTCCAAGAATCTCTCCCAGACTGCCCTGTGTTGCAGCCGGCATCTGTCTGCCTTCTGCCTGTTTTGCTGCATCTGCCTGCTGTATGCCCTCTCCTGCTGCACTTGTCTGCTGCATTCCGTCTTCTGCCGTGCTTAATGTCTGCTGCAATTCTTTTGCAATATCTGCTGCCTGTTGCTCTGTTCCATTCTTTATAACAACACTTCCATCTGCCGTTTTTGCAAGCAGCTCCTGTGCTTTTGCTCCTGTATCCTGACTCTGTTCGATCGTTTCTCCTCCAAACAGAATATCCATCAACTGCATATTTTTTGCTGTCATCTGCCCGGCAGTATCACCTTCTCCTGCGATCGACTTTGGAAGCTGCTCTAAGACATTTTCTAATTCTTTCATAATTGCCGCGGTATCTGCCTTATAATTAGAAAACTGCTGCACATTGGCCTCCGTTACAGGAATCCCTAACTTATTCATCTGTGCGATCACAGATGGCTCTGCCTTTGGAAACATCGCAAGCTGTCTCATCATCTGATTTAAACTGTTCTTATCGATCGGAAGCTGTTCCTCCATCATGGTGCGTACCATCTCAAGATTATCTGTTGTAACTCCCATTCCTGCCTGCATTAAGGCCTTTAACAGGGTTGGATTACTGCTGTCTCCGTTTAAATACGGTTTGATGGCTATCTGTGTCTGGGTATTGGATTTTACTTCAAAAAACATTGCCTGATTGAGCTGGAGCTGTATCTGTCCCTCTAATCTGGCAGAAATCTTCTCTCCGTTTGCAAGCGTTAAAAGTACCTGTCCGTCAGAAATATCCGTCACGGTTCCTTCAAATACGTTTCCTGTCTGTAAGGAAGACAGCGTACCTGTCAACTGCTGTGTTCCTGTCTTTACCGCCTGCTCCTGCGCCGTAACCGGCACGGTATTTTGTCCGTATTTTCCAAGTAAATCCGATATCTGCATACAGATGCCCCCTAGATAAAATTCCTTATAAATGTCATACGGTGGATCGGGGATGCTCCATACTTTTTAATTGCCGCAATATGTTCTGCCGAACCATAGCCTTTGTTGGAGGCAAAACCATATTCCGGCATCAATTCATCATATTCTGCCATCAGCCGGTCCCTCGTCACTTTTGCAATAATGCTTGCCGCTCCAATTGAAATACTCTTTGCATCTCCTTTGATGATCGGCACCTGTGGTATGGAAACCTCCGGTATCGTTACTGCATCGTTTAATAATATATCGGGTGCTACGCCTAAATTCCTTATAGCCTCCCGCATGGCTTCATAGGTCGCCTGTAAAATATTGATCTCATCGATCCGCTGTGGTCCGACCAGACCGACACCGACTGCCACTGCTTTTTCCATGATCTCATCATAGAGTGCCTCACGTTTTGCGGCAGACAACTTTTTAGAATCATTGATATACAAAATATCACCGTCCTTTGGCAGGATCACGGCTCCTGCTGCCACCGGACCTGCTAACGGTCCTCTTCCCACTTCATCAATCCCACAGATATAAGTATATTCTGCATACTCGTATTCGTATTTTTTTAAAGCCTCGATGCGCGCCCTCTCTGCCTCTAATTTTTCGATTCGTTTTTTCGCCTGGGCAACGACTGCCTGCACACCGCTTCTGGTATCTTCCTTATAGTTTTCAATAAAAACAGGCAGCATGGATTCCTCTGCTGCCTTTAATTCTGCTTTAATCTCACCGATTGTCTTCTGTTTCAAAACTGCCTCCTACTGGTGCCTGATAAATCCAAATTCATCAAACGGATAAATCTGAAGCCATGCTCTTCCAATGATATCCTTCTTTTGGATAATACCAACGCTTGGATCTCTGCTGTCCGAGCTGTTGTTCCGGTTATCTCCAAGCACGAAATACTCACCCTCACCAAGTGTGATCTCATCTCTTGCAATGCCCGGATCCTGTATCACTTCTCTTCCATAGGATTCCTTCAGTACTTTTCCATTGATATAGATATTTCCGGAATCATCGATCCGCACATGTTCTCCCGGCAATCCGATGATCCTTTTGATATAATAGGTATCTTCCTCATATTTATATGGGAAAATGATAATATCATATCTTTCCGGGTCATGAAAACGGTAGGATATCTTATCTACGATCAGATTATCCCCATCGCTTAAAGTATTCTCCATAGAAGAACCACTGACCTCTGTCCGCTGTCCCACATAATGTATGATCAAAAGCATTGCTGCGATTACAATGACAAAATAAAGGACAAAACTCAAAATCTCTTTTCCTATTCTTTTTCCTGTTCCTTCCGGTGTGTTCTCTTCCGGCATATTTTCCTCTGACATATCCTATAACCTTTCCTGCGTCTGCTATTGCAAATCTATTTCTATTCTATGCTACTGCAACAGGAAATTCAAGGGTAATTTTCCCCAATTTTCCACTCCTGAATTCTTCTAACAACAGATTCGCTGCTTTGGTATAATCCAGTTCATTGCCCTTCTGGATACAATTTCTCTTTACGGCAATCTGTTCTATGATATTTGCCGGTGTCTGGTCTTCCTCCACCTCGTAACGTGCATGCAGCACTCCCGGATAATGTTCTGTTAAAATAGCAATCAGCTCTAATGCTAACTCATCAATATTTAAGATCTCATCTTTGATCGCACCGATCAATGCCAGCCGCAGTCCCACCTGCTGGTCTTCAAATTTCGGCCAGAGGATTCCCGGTGTATCTAACAGTTCCACACTCTTATTCAGACGGATCCACTGTTTTCCTTTTGTAACTCCCGGCTTATTTCCGGTCTTTGCGCAGGCTCTTCCTGCAAAGGTATTGATAAATGTGGATTTTCCGACATTCGGGATTCCAACCACCATTGCACGGACCGGACGGTTCTTGATCCCACGTTTTCTGTCCCGCTCCGTCTTTTCCTTACAGGCTTCTGCAATGACAGCCGAAATGGCTTTCATACAGCCTTTATTCCTTGCATCCACTTTAACGGCAAAATAGCCTTTTTCCTTAAAAAATTCCATCCATGCTTCACTTGCATCTTTATCTGCTAAATCCGATTTATTCAAAAGGATCAGTCTTGCTTTATTTTTTCCAAGCTCATCAATGTCCGGATTCCTGCTACTCATCGGGATTCTGGCATCTACCAGTTCGATAACCAGGTCAATAAGCTTTATATCTTCCTGCATCTGGCGTTTTGCCTTTGTCATATGTCCCGGATACCACTGAAACTGCATATTCTCACCTCTACTTTACAAATCCAAAATCTTTCAGCGGGGAAACGATAAACCATGCCTTCCCCACAATGTACTCCTTTTTTACATTTCCGATATTGGCATACCGGCTGTCCTCACTATTGTTACGATTATCTCCTAACACAAAGAACTCGTCCTCGCCAACCTCTATCTCATCTTCTGCTAATTCGGCATGCTCGATCGAAGCTGCCTCTATTTTTTCATCAAATACTTTTCCATTGACATAAACCGTACCGTTTTTGATCTGCACCGTGTCTCCCGGAACTCCGATCACACGTTTGATATAAAGATGTGATTTTTCATTTCCATTTGGAAAAAACACCACGATATCATTCGTCTTTGGCTGAGTCAGTTTGTATACAAAGCGGTTAACCAACACCTCATCCCCCTCCGCCAGAGTGCCAAGCATGGACGGGCCTACCACATCTGCCCGGTATCCGACAAAATAGACTAACACAAGTGCAAACAATACTGCAATCGCAATCTCACCAATCCAGGTGCCAACTTCTTTTGCTAACGTCTTATTTACTTTTCTTCTTCGCCTTGAAAAATCCAATCCACTTCGTCTGAAACGCAGATTCATCGTAGTTCCTCCCTGTATCCTCTCTTTTCGTAATCTTTCGCACCCTGCTAAGGTTTAATCTTCTTTTCGTATCCTTTGAGAATGTGTAGCAGCCTTATGGATCAGATATGGAAAGTTTCTTTTTGTGCAATGGAGATGAGACTCAGGAAATCGTAGAGCCCTCTGGCGAATACGATTTCTGATTTAAGAGGCTCATCGGAATGGTCTGCACAAGGAAACTTGGAATATCTGATCCATAAGGTTCACCACTCCAACACCCCAACACATAAACAAAAAGGGACAATACCGAAGTACTTGTCCCTTCCCATCGACTTATTTTACTAATTCTTTTACCTTAGCTCTCTTACCTACGCGGTCTCTTAAGTAGTATAATTTAGCTCTTCTTACTTTACCTCTTCTTACTACTTCGATCTTTTCCACGTTTGGAGAATGTAAAGGCCATGTCTTCTCTACTCCAACGCCGTTTGAGAATTTACGAACTGTAAAAGTCTCACGGTTGCTTCCGCCCTGTCTCTTTAATACGATTCCTTCAAAGACCTGGATTCTTTCACGGTTTCCCTCTTTGATCTTCGCATGTACTTTTACTGTATCACCTACAGCAAATTCAGGTACTTCTGCTTTTAACTGCTCTGCTTCAATGCTCTTAATGATTTCACTTGCGTTCATGTTGTTTCCTCCTAATTATCCGGATGTTCGTAATACACTTTGTAACAGAGGACCATCTCTTTTTTCTCACAACTCGCATATAATACCATAAAACCGTATATTTGGCAAGCGTTTTTCCTGATTTTATGCATTCTCTACGATCGCACCCTCACGATACGCCTGAAGAAGTTTTTCCAACTCGCGGATATTCTCCTGAATGGAACGTCCTACATCCGTATCTGCCACGGTTTTACGTTTTACCACATGTTCTACTAACAGTCTGTGGGAGTGAACGTCTCTTCCCTCCTGTACTGCCTTTTCTACTGATTCAAACGGCTCATGTGCTGCAATGACAAGTCCATAGGAATTGTATATCAATGTATAACCTGCAATTCCGGTCTTTCCCTGGTACGCTTTAGAAAATCCACCGTCAATGATCAAAAGTTTTCCGTTACATTTGATTGGGGATTCGCCCTTTTTCGATTCCACCGGAATGTGACCGTTAATAATATGGCACTCTTCCCCCTGCAATCCAAACTCCGCTAAAATGCGGTTGACGATCTCTTCTTTTTCTAACAGCCGGTAATATGGATTCTTTGGCTCCACATGGGTCTTTTTATCTGCGACAAAGTAACGTTCAAAGGTTGTCATCTTCTGTTTTCCGAATACCGGTGAATTTTGATTTTCCCAAATAAACCAGAAGATATCCAGTCCCTTTTTCTTCTCTTCTTTATCCAGAGAATAATATCCCTTGCGGACATAATGCTCTAATACATCGTACAGTTCTTTACCGGAATATTTTTCTCCATAAATATCTACTTCCGTAAAGGTTCCGTCCTCGTTCAGCGGCACACAGCCATGATACAGCAGATTGCCATTGTATACTTTGTAAAGGCTTCCCTTTGTAAGCAGGAAACGCACATGTTTCTGCAAACGTTCACAGTTGACAAATGCTGTCTTTAAGCGCTCCACCACATCATTTTCTTCTGCGGTAAGCTGATACGGATTCTTCGGGTCGATCGTTGGAAAACATTTATCTTTCAACGGATATGTAACACCCTCGATGACAACGGTTCCTTTTTCTAAATCCATCTGATGCAGCAGCCTTCGATCCTCCATATGGAACTCCGGGTGCTTTTCTATTAATTGTCCTTCTAACTTAAATTGGATAATACTGATGGCTTTATGCATTTTTTCATCTAACATGGCATCCCGGACATCATACTCTTCTTCACGGAAATCCAGACTGAAACACTTGCATGGGTCATCCGCATACTGGGTCATCGCAAGGCGTGCTAACGGCACTAAATTGATACCATAGCCGTCCTCTAAAATATTCAGATTTCCATATTTTGCTGAAATCCGAAGGACATTTGCGATACATGCCGTATTTCCTGCTGCGGCTCCCATCCAGAGCACATCGTGATTTCCCCACTGGATATCGACGGAATGATGCTCCATCAGCGAATCCATGATCATATGCGGATACGGACCTCGGTCAAAAATATCTCCTACCACATGAAGATGGTCTACGACCAGACGGCGGATCAGATTACAAAGTGCTATGATCAGCTCCGGTGCACGTCCTGTACGGATCACGGAATGGATGATCTCATTATAGTATGCCTCCTGATCAGACACATCCGGTCTTCCGTTTAAAAGTTCCTCGATCACATATGCAAAATCCTTTGGAAGTGCCTTACGCACTTTTGAACGTGTATATTTTGAAGATGCATTCTTGCAGACACAGATCAAACGATAAAGCATCACGCTGTACCAGTCCTCAAGATCTTCCTCGCTCTGCTGCACCTGCTCTAATTTCAATTCCGGATAATAGATCAGGGTCGCGATCGACTTCTTCTCTGCTTCGCTGAATGCATTGCCGAACTCATCCTGTATTTTCCTCTTAATGGCTCCCGAACCGTTTTTTAAGATATGCTGGAACTGCTCATATTCTCCATGAATATCTGTCATAAAATGTTCCGTTCCTTTTGGCAGACTTAAGATTGCCTGTAAGTTGATAATCTCTGTCGCTGCCGATGCAATGGTCGGATACTGTCTTGCCATTGTCTTTAAATATTTGAGGTCTCTTTCTTCCATACGCTCTCCTTTGTCCCTTAGCGGTCTGCTGACTGAATCACATCACTCATATCATAAAAGCCTGCCGGTTTTCCTGATAAAAACTTAGCCGCTTCAATGGCTCCTTTTCCAAAAATCGCTTTGGAATATGCTGTGTGTTTGAATTCGATCACTTCATCCGTTCCCGCAAAAATCACTTCATGCTCACCTACAATATTTCCACCACGGACAGCCTGGATACCGATTTCGTATTTCTCTCTCTTTTTCCGTTCTTGTGAGCGGTCATACTTATATTCGTAGTTCTCTTCTAACGCATTGTTCATTGCATCTGCTAATGCCAATGCCGTTCCGCTCGGTGCATCCACTTTCTGATTATGGTGTTTTTCCACGATCTCCATATCAAATCCTGCCGGTGCTAACACCTTTGCTGCTTTTTTTAACAGATCCATCAGGATATTGATCCCCATAGACATGTTTGCAGAACGCAACACTGCCGTCTTTTGGGCTGCTGCTTCAATCCGTTCTATCTGTTCTTCACTCAATCCGGTCGTACAGATGACGACCGGTATCTCTTTTTGTACACTGTAATCAATCAGGACATCTGCTGCCTGTGCAGAAGCAAAATCAATGATCACATCTGCTTCCTCCTTGCAGTCCCAAAGGCTCTGATATACCGGATATTCATTTTGGATATGGTTTGATACATCGATTCCTGCCACGATCTCAATATCAGGATCCTCTTTACAAAGTCCGGTAATCACCTGACCCATTTTTCCATTACAGCCATGCATGATCGCTCTTGTCATTTCTTTATCCTCTCGTTCTCTTCTCTCTGATCACAAACTGTACTGCTTACTTTAACAGTCCGTAAGTACGCATTACTTCTTCTAATACTTTTGCATTTTTTTCTTCCATTTCGGTCAGCGGAAGACGAAGCGGTCCGACTTCCATTCCCATCAGGTTCAATGCTTTTTTCACCGGGATCGGATTGACCTCTGAGAAAAGTGCATCCACTAACGGCAGACCCTTCATCTGTATCTCTAATGCTTTTTTCGTATCCCCATTCAGATAGCTCATGCACATATCATGCACATCCTTTGGTGCAACATTCGACCATACGGAGATCACTCCGATGGCTCCAATGGACATCAGTGGCACGACCAGTCCGTCTTCACCGGAATAAAGGTCTAATTTTCCATCTGTCAGATCCATCGTCTTAGATGCCTGTGCAAGACTTCCTGTTGCTTCTTTTAATCCCACGATATTTGTTTCATTTTTAAACAATGTTGCTGCTGTCTCCGGTAAAATGTTACATCCTGTTCTGCTTGGCACATTGTACATGATGATCGGTGTCTTTACGGATCTTGCGATCGTTGTATAATGCCGGATCAGACCACCCTGTGTTGCCTTGTTATAATATGGTGTTACGATCAAAAGTCCGTCTGCACCTGCCTCCTCTGCTTCCTGTGAAAGCTGTACTGCTGTTGCAGTACAATTAGAACCCGTACCTGCTACGACCGGAATCCTGCCCTTTGTAAATGCAATGGCAGCCTCAATGACTTTTTTGTGTTCTTCCATGGAAAGTGTGGAACTCTCTCCGGTTGTTCCTGCGATTACAATACAATCCGTTCCATTCTCAATCTGAAATTCGATCAGTTCTTCTAACTTTTCATAGTTCACTTCCTGATTTTCTTTCATCGGGGTTACGATTGCCACTCCTGCACCTTTAAATATTGCCATATCTATTTCCTCCATTTTCTGATTTCAGGTAGATAAAGCTACGGAAAACTTTTCCTATAGCCAGAAAAAGCCGACTCAGAAAAGCCGGCTTAAATTTTCGTTCACAGAATCCAAATCACTGTGTCTTTTCGGATAGCGCCTCCATCTGATATACCGATGAGAGTCATAGAATTCTTCATCCTATGCCCAAAGATACGACTGCAGATCACCATATCCTTTCGGCGTTCTCCCCTTTCACACCTCTTCTTCTGCCTCTGCCGCATCCGATATGCTACTTATGAATCACGCAACCTCTACCTTTTTATTCTATTATATTCTACTACTCATATCTGTGCTAACTATATCACTACGGACGAACCTTGTCAATTATTTTTCCGCTATAATATTGTAGACTTCATCCGCAATTTCCCGCAATTCCTCCGGCAGTCTCCGTCCGGTTAAGATCACATCGGTTTCCTCCGTTTTTGCCCGGATGATCGCACACAACTCTTCTACCGATATCACGCCTGCATCCACGACTCCTAAGATCTCATCAAGTACGAGCAGATCACACTCACTGGTTGCAAGCACTTTTCTGGCAAAATTTAATCCATTTTTCATATTTGCAGATTCTTCTTTTTTCTCATCTTCACTTAGATCTGCAAAACATTCCGCTAGTTTCTCAAAACGGAAAAACTTGATCTCCGGCTCTAAACGCTGCAACAGTTCTCCCGGTTCTTCTTTTTTTGCCTTCAAGAACTGGACAATAATGACATTTTTTCCTGCATCTGCCTTACGCAGTGCATTTCCAAGTGCGGCAGTCGATTTTCCTCTGCCCTCACCATAGTAAATCTGTATCACTCCACGTTCCATTTTTTCCTCCTCTGCCATACGATATGGCTTTCAATCTTCTCCCCCTGGATTTGATTAAAATACCATATTCGGACAAAAAAAGCAAATTTTATTCTAAAAACTCTATTTTATTGACAGATACTTCATAGGCAACACGCTTCTCTGTCTGCTCTTCACCGATTTTTTTAATATATTCCCTGCTCTGGATTCTTCCATATACTTCGACATGGCTTCCCACCTCAAATGAGGAGGCATATCTCGCATTTCTTCCCCAGCAGATACATGGGATATAGTCTGATTTCCCATAAGAACGGTTGACTGCAACCAAAAGATCCGCAATTTCTCTGCCAAGTGGTGTTTTTCTGTAGATCGGCTCTTTACATATGTAACCGTCGAGGTAAATCTGATTGCTCTTGATATCATCCTCGATCTCATCCACGAACTCTAATTCGCGTACAAATACGGAAAGTATCAGGCGGTTCTTCTTTTCCTCATGTCTATTATAGGAGCGGAACTGACCGCTTACTGAGATGGTCTCTCCGATATAACTCTGTGTCACATCCACCAGTCTTTCCGACACCATCAATGGTATGTAATCTACGGAATCACTCAGGCGGCTGACGGATATGTCTACTAAATAGAATCCCTCACCATATACCTCGTGGCTGAATTCAAATTCTGAGACGATCTCTCCTATCATCGTTACCTGGTTATTTTCAAATAATTTATCTGCCATGTTTCTTCTCCCTTCATTCTCTTGAACATCTTTTGCCCCTCTATCTTAGTTGTCCCACCACAAAAAACTCCACATGTTTTGTCGATAACTTTCCTGATTCTTACTCCTGTATTTTTTCAAAAAGTATTGCCATATCTTTTTTTTGTGATAAAATAAATTAGTTAGACTTATATGTGAACAAGAGAAAGAAGGATTAAAATATGAAAACAAAAAGAGAGGACATCCGTAACATTGCGATCATTGCCCATGTTGACCACGGCAAAACAACGTTAGTAGACGAGCTTTTAAAGCAAAGTGGTGTATTCCGTGCCAACCAGGAAGTGCAGGAACGTGTGATGGATTCCAATGATATAGAAAGAGAACGCGGTATCACTATCCTTTCTAAAAATACAGCCGTATTCTATAAAGATGTAAAGATCAATATCATCGACACTCCGGGACATGCGGATTTTGGCGGTGAAGTAGAACGTGTCTTAAAAATGGTAAATGGCGTTGTTCTCGTTGTAGATGCTTTTGAGGGAGCTATGCCACAGACCAAATTCGTTCTGATGAAAGCACTTGCCTTAGATCTCCCGGTAATCGTATGTATCAATAAGATTGACCGTCCGGAGGCAAGACCGGATGAAGTCATCGACGAAGTGCTAGAACTCTTTATGGATTTAGATGCTTCCGATGAACAGCTTGACTGCCCATTCATCTATGCTTCTGCAAGAGATGGATATGCATTAAAAGATCTGAACGATGAAAAGAAGGACATGACTCCTCTTTTTGAAACCATCTTAGATTACATTCCTGCACCGGAAGGTGACCCGGATGCGAATACACAGGTTTTGATCAGTACGATCGATTACAATGAATATGTTGGACGTATCGGTGTTGGAAAAGTGGACAACGGCTGCTTAAAGATCAATCAGGATGCCGTTGTTGTCAATCACCATGAACCGGACAAACTGCAAAAAGTCCGTATCAGCAAACTCTATGAATTTGACGGTCTGAACAAGGTCGATGTCAAAGAAGCCGGTATCGGTTCGATCGTCGCCATTTCAGGTATCGCTGATATCCACATTGGAGATACGATCTGCGCCCCGGAAAATCCTGTAGCGATTCCTTTCCAGAAAATTTCCGAGCCGACCATCTCCATGAACTTTATCGTAAATGACAGTCCGCTTGCCGGACAGGAAGGTAAATTCGTAACCTCCCGCCATATCCGTGACCGTCTTTTCCGTGAGCTGAATACAGACGTTTCCCTGCGTGTCGAGGAGACGGAAAATGCCGACAGCTACAAGGTATCCGGACGTGGTGAATTACACTTATCTGTCTTAATTGAAAATATGCGGCGTGAAGGTTATGAGTTCGCAGTCAGCAAGGCTGAAGTACTCTATCACACCGATGAAAAAGGTAAGAAGTTAGAGCCGATGGAGCTTGCCTATGTCGATGTACCGGATGAATTTACCGGAGCAGTCATTGACAAGTTAAGTCAGAGAAAAGGTGATCTTTTAAACATGGGACCTATCAGCGGCGGATATACTCGTTTAGAGTTCAATATCCCATCCAGAGGTCTGATCGGTTATCGTGGCGAATTCTTAACCGATACCAAAGGAAATGGTATCATTAATACGATCTTTAACGACTATGCTCCATACAAGGGCGACATCCAGTACCGCAAACAGGGATCTCTGATTGCCTTTGAATCCGGTGAATCCGTAACTTACGGTCTCTTCTCCGCACAGGAGCGTGGTACTCTCTTCATCGGGCCTGGAGAAAAGGTATACTCCGGTATGGTAATCGGTCAGTGTGCAAAAGCGGAGGACATTGAGTTAAATGTCTGCAAGAAAAAACATCTGACTAATACCCGTTCCTCTTCTGCTGATGAGGCATTGACACTGACACCGCCAAAGATTTTAAGTTTAGAGCAGGCACTTGATTTCATTGACACCGATGAACTCTTAGAGGTAACACCGGAAAGTCTCAGAATCCGAAAGAGGATCTTAGACCCTACGATGAGAAAACGTGCGAATATGAGAAATAAATAATAGATCATCCAGAGTGCTGTACCTAGAATGGTGCAACACTCTTTTTTGTTCTATAGGATTAGGGTGTTAAAAGACAGCTCACAACTTAGTGGCTGGCAACTTGCACAAAACCGGGACTGCTTTTGTGACTTTGGGAGAAAATTAGTAAATCTTAGTCTGGCTGTTCATGTATAGTGTTTTGCTGCCATGGACGGCAGCAAAAGTCTTAAGCCCCATGGACGGGGCATTTAAGACGTACACGTCACTCCATCGCAATCTGACTCAGGCAGACTTAGATTTTCTTATTTTCATACAACGGAACAAAACAGACTTGGCTTTGTGCCAGTTGCCAATCAAAAAACTTGAAACCGCCTTTTGACACCCTAATCTCTATAGAAATACCATGTTACGTTCAAGCATGGACATTGTGTTTCCTATAGAGCAAAAAGCCCTTCGGTTGAAAATATACAGCTCGCGGAGAAGTAAATAGCTGCTATGCATGATTTTTAGACAGATTCCTATCCTGCTTTTCTATTGTTATTATTATTGGATTGTTTTAAATTTTTTAAGATTTGAAAATTTTTGAATTTTTGAATACTTTCGTTAGATTGCTAATCATATAGCACTTTGAATTTTTGAATTATTATTACCATTTCATCTTATCATGATTTCATAATTCAATTAGTGTTCCTAATTGCCTATAGCAAATAACCCCTACATTTTTGCAAGGAACTCTTCCATAGTGTCAGCTTTTCCTTCTGCTTTCCACTTTTTCTCTTTTATTCGAAGCATCTCTTCTATTGTCATATACCTTCCCTCCAGTCCACGCCACTGTTTTAATTTTCTGACTCTGTCATGCAGATATTATAAACCGGAGGCAGGAAAATGACAAGAAGATTCTCATCCCACTACTTCAACTTATGGATATAGATACAGTTTGGTGTCTCCACCTGTACCGGTCTTGCATCCATCAGGCAGTATTTTTTCTCATAATTGATCTTAAAGGTACGGATCTCATTAGAGTCATGGTTCAGGCTGACAAAGTGATGTCCATCCGGGAATACGGCAAGCGCCTTCGGATAATCGCCACTGATCCGGGTCTCCATATCTAAGGTCAGCATTCCGGTATTTTTATCAATTTTATAGATGATCACATCGTTAATGCCCACATTGGAGACAAAGAGGTATTTTCCATCGGCGGAATGTTCAATCCCGGATGCATTGCAGGCAATACCCTCGTCCTCATAGTCTGTGGAAATGCTCTGCACCCGCTCAAATACCGGCTGGTCATCTTCTACATAATATTTGTAAACATCCACCGTATTCTTTAATTCGCATAGCACATACGCAAACCGTCCATCCACACTAAAACGAATCATACGCGGACCGGAATCCAGTTCACATCGTAAAATATCCGCTAATTTGATGCGTCCTCTTTCGTAGTTGATGCGGTAAATCTTTACATGGTCAAGTCCGCTGTCCACCGCACAGAGAAATTTCTGATCCGGTGTTACTTTTACGCAATGTACATGAGGTCTGGAGGCTCTTTCGGCAACTCCACGTCCAAGTCCCTTATGAAAAATTCCATCTGCAATCTCGGCAACTCCGCCATCCTCACTCAGACGCATCATGCTGACTCTTCCATCATGGTAACCTCCGACAAAGAGGTAACGATCCTCATCATCAAGTTCTACATAACAGCCACGCATTCCGCCAATCCACTTTTTGTTAATCGGAATCAAATCTCCGTCCGGCTGGATGGCAAAGGCTTCCACTCCTTCATCCGCGATAGAATAGAGGTATTTTCCACTGTGGGAAACAATCAGATCCGATGGATTATTGATTGGAACAACTTTTCGCTCTGTTAAAGTTCCCCGAAGCTCGTCCACATCATAAATATGGATTCCCACACTGTTTTCATGTGTATAAGTTCCTACATAAGCAACATATTTTCCTTCCATTACGGCTATTCCTCCTCTTTTCTTCTAAGAATATCATAACGCTCTAACGGCTCTCCTAAATCAATAAACAGTACCTGCTGCGGATGCGGTGCAGACTCCATTGCATTGCCTTCTTCGTCCACGATCGCCCGCACGGTAACGCTCCGGTTCTCTCCATTCGGTTTCATCACTTCTATCTCTTCACCGACAGAGAACTTATTGCGCTGCTCAATACGATATCTGCCATGTTCATCCACACTTCCAACAATACCAAGATAGGTATATTTTTTGACATAAGTATTGCTGTCATAAATCTGCGTTGTTTCATCCGGTTTTCCAAAGAAAAATCCGGTGGTAAACTGGCGGTAAGTACAGTTTGAAATCTGCTCCTTATACCAGTCCATATTCTTTTGGTAAAGCTCCGGGGACTCTAAATAGTCATCTATTGCCTTGCGATAGGTTCTTGCAACCGTTGCAACATAGAGTGCTGTTTTCATTCGTCCCTCAATCTTAAAACTATCAATTCCCGCTTCGATCAGTTCCGGAATATGCTCGATCATACAAAGGTCTTTGGAATTAAAAATATAGGTTCCGCGCTCATTTTCATAGACCGGCAGATACTCTCCCGGACGTTTTTCTTCCACAACGGCATATTTCCAACGGCATGGATGGGTACAGGCTCCCTGATTTGCATCTCGTCCGGTAAAATAATTGCTGAGCAGGCATCTGCCCGAATAGGAAATACACATTGCTCCATGGATAAAGGTTTCTATTTCTAAATCTTTTGGTATATTGTCACGGATTTCTTTAATCTCTGCTAAGGAAAGCTCTCTTGCAGACACTACGCGCTTTGCCCCTTGTGCATACCAGAACTGATAGGTTCCGTAATTGGTATTATTCGCCTGTGTGGAAATATGGATCTCTATCTCAGGACAGATTTCCTTTGCGATCATAAATACTCCCGGATCGGAAATGATCAGTGCATCCGGTTTGATCTCTTTTAATTCCGTAAAATATTTTTTCACACCTTCTAAATCCTGATTATGTGCTAAAATATTTGCCGTAATATAGACTTTGACACCATGCTCATGTGCAAATGCAATGCCCTCTTTGATCTCTTCATTTGTAAAATTCTTTGCCTTTGCCCGAAGTCCAAATGCCTCTCCACCGATATAAACAGCATCTGCTCCAAATATCACAGCAATCTTCAATACTTCTAAGCTGCTTGCCGGCACTAATAATTCCGGATGTCTCATGCTTTTCTTCCCTTCTTTGTACTGATTGTAATTCCATCACCGACCGGCAGGACTGCCGTAGTCAGTTCTTCACTATGCGTTAATGTATAGAGATACTCCCTCATTCTCTTATGTATCGTGCGGTTTCTTCTTGTCACTGCAAACCGTGATTCGATAATGTCGCCGTCCTGCAGCACATTATCGGAGATCAAAATTCCCTCCGGTTGCAACAGTTCTAATACCCGTGGCAGGAAATTCAGATACTGTCCCTTTGCCGCATCCATAAAAATAAGATCAAACGGTTCTGTGAGTGTTTCTAATACGTCTTTTGCATCCCCTTCTAACAGGGTAATCTGCTCTTCTTTTTCTGCACGGATAAAATTCTCCCTTGCAATCGGAATCCGCTTCTCATAATTTTCAATCGTTATGATCTCACATTCGACAGGATCATACTCTGCCATCAGGATCGCTGAAAATCCAACCGCTGTTCCAACCTCTAAAATCCGCTTAGGACGCTTTATGGACAACAGAACCTTTAAAAAGCTCTGCATCTCCTTTCGGATAATCGGAACAAAGGAGGCAAGTGCCTCCCTCTCTATCTCGTCTAAAATTGGTGTGTTTCCCGTATCTAAAGAATTGATATAAGTTACGAGTCTCTCATCTACGATCATCTGATACTACTCCTCTTTGACTAATTCCATATCGATTTCCATATCAAAGTGCAGTTCTTCTATCAGTGTCCAGTTGATCCGCTGCACCATGCGGCAAAGCGCAAGCTCTGCCGTTAAAAATTCATCGATCAGCGCATCCTGTCGGAATCTTTCCGATTCCCTCTCGATCTCATCAATATGATGATATAAATCTGTCTCACCATGATTGTTCTGTATCTTATACATCCTGGTACGATACTTGTCAAGACTTCTCTTTTTTTCAGGATATTCTTCGACCTTTGCTTTCACGATCTGATAATCCTGAAATTCTTTGCTGTTTCTTACTGCCTCTATTAAATGATTCAGGCTCTCGTCTACTGTATTCATCTTACACTTCCATAATAATTGGCATGATCATCGGACGGCGTTTTGTCTCTTTCCAGACAAAATCTCCTAAGGAATCCTTGATCTCGGATTTGATCTTTCCCCAGTCGGTAATATTTTTATCCATGCAGTAATCCATGGTCTCATCTAAAACTGCTTTTGCCTCATCCATCAGACTCTCTGAGCCGCGGACATAGACAAAACCTCTCGAAACAATGTCCGGTCCTGCAAGCACTCTTCCGGAACCGTTTTCTAATGTCATCACGACGATAATGATTCCATCTTCCGCTAAATGCTGGCGGTCACGCAGAACGATATTTCCAACGTCTCCAACACCCAGTCCGTCTACCATGACATCTCCTGTCTGGACTCTTCCGGTCACTTCTGCACCCTCTTCATCTAATTCTAACACATCTCCGGAAGAAAGGATGAAAATATTATCTTTATCCATGCCAAGGTCTTCTACTACCTTTGCCTGCGCCATCAGATGTTTGTACTCACCATGTACCGGTATGGAATACTTCGGTTTTACTAAAGAATAGATCAGCTTGATCTCTTCCTGACAGGCATGACCGGATACATGGACATCCTGGAAAATAACATCTGCCCCCTTCTGGAAAAGCTCGTTGATCACATGGGAAACTGCTTTTTCATTTCCCGGGATCGGATTGGAACTGAAAATAATGGTGTCCTTCGGCTTGATCGTAATTTTCTTATGTGTGCCGTTTGCCATACGGGATAAAGCCGCCATAGACTCTCCCTGACTTCCGGTTGTGATCAATACCGTTTTTTCATCCGGATAATTCTTTAACTGGTCTGTCTCCACTAAGGTATTGTCCGGTATCTTCAAATAGCCGAGTTCTGAAGCTGTGGAAATGATATTGACCATGCTTCGTCCCTCGACGCCTACTTTTCTTCCAAATTTTTCTGCGGAGTTGATGATCTGCTGTACACGGTCTACATTCGACGCAAAAGTTGCAATGATGATACGCGTATTCTTATGCTCCGAAAAAATCTCATCAAAGGTTGCACCGACGCTCTTTTCGGACATCGTAAATCCCGGACGTTCTGCATTCGTACTGTCACACATTAATGCCAGTACACCTTTTTTTCCGATTTCTCCAAAACGCTGTAAGTCAATGGCATCCCCAAAGACCGGTGTGTAATCTACTTTAAAATCTCCTGTATGCACAACAATTCCTGCCGGTGAATAAATTGCAAGCGCTGCCGCATCCTGGATACTGTGATTTGTCTTGATAAATTCTACACGGAAGCATCCTAAATTGATATGTTGTCCGTATTTTACAACTTTTCTTTTTACTTTTGTGAGCATATTATGCTCTCTTAATTTATGCTCAATGATTCCCATCGTCAGCTTTGTAGCATAGATTGGAACATTGACATCACGCAGAACATATGGAATCGCACCGATATGATCCTCGTGACCGTGTGTGATAAAAAATCCTTTGACCCTGTCTAAATTCTCTTTCAGATAAGTTACATCCGGAATGACTAAGTCAATTCCTAACATATCATCCTCCGGGAAAGACAATCCGCAGTCCACAACAATAATACTGTCTTCATATTCAAAGGCAGTAATATTCATTCCAATCTGTTCTAATCCTCCAAGTGGAATGATCTTCAATTTTGAGTTTTGTTTCTTTTTCAACATAATTCCTCCGTACAATTTATTTTTCCGTTTCTTTTCATGATCACGCAATCACCATGGCACTTCACTTTTTTGCAGTATCCCACCTTGCTTTTGTGTATACTCTGATCAGCAAAAGTTTCCATCGTCATTGCTGTTTATTCTCTTTTATTTATGACATCTCAATGTCAGCTTCTTCTCCTAACAGTTCTGCAAATATCTTTGCAACGGCATTCAGCTCCTGCTCCTGTTCTACAACCGTATATACGGCATCCTCTTCTCCCTGTGCTGATGTATCTTTTAAGATCAACGCGTCGGAATCTCCTTCTTCATCCACGGTTACTAACAGATAATCTGCTCCGTTCAGACGCGTCTGTTCTAATACATAGAGTTCTATGTATTCCTTTGACTCTTCATCAAAAAATTCTACCTTATCCATTCTTTATTTTTTCCTATTCTTTTTTTCCTATTCTTTTTTTCTTATTCCACCCTTTTGGTGTTCTTACAATTTCAGCGAATCCAGATATCCCTGTAAAATAAAGACTGCTGCTAATTTATCTACATACTGCTTACGATCTTCACGACGAATATTTCCTTCTATCATGGCACGGTCTGCCGATACGGTTGTCAGCCTCTCATCCCATAGCGTGACAGGAAGAGACGTCCGGCGTTCTAACATTTCTTTGAACTCCAGCGTCTTTTCACAGCGTTCACCCTCTGTATTATTCATATTCTTTGGATATCCAAGCACAATCCGTTCTGCCTGGTAATGCACAACAAGTTCCTCAATCCTTGCTAAAGTACGGCGCAGCTTTTTAGGTGACTCTCTTCTGATGATCTCGACTCCCTGTGCTGTCAGCCCCAATTCATCACTGACTGCAACACCTACTGTCTTAGAGCCAAAATCCAAACCGATGATTCTCATAAAATATCTGCCCTACTTCCACGAATTATTTTTGATATATGCACGCAGGATCTCCTCCACTAACTCATCACGTTCCACCTTCATGATCAGGCTTCTTGCATTCCGATGGCTGGTGATGTAGGTAGGATCTCCTGACATAATATAACCCACGATCTGATTCACAGGATTATATCCTTTCTCAGATAATGCATGATAAACGACATCGATGACATCGCTCACCTTCATCTGTGGTTCCTTTTCTACTTTGAAGTACTGGGTATTCTTTAAATCCTGCATTTTTTCACGTCCTTATTTGCTCTTTCGTTCGCACAACTGATATTCCCATTTTAATATATCCGGGATTAAAATTCAACTATAAGCTGTCATAAGATATACATTTTCATTCAATGCCCCTTCGATCCTGCCGCGAACCATGCAGTTTGAAAGGTCTTTTTCTGAGCGGACTGCTACTTTTACATACTCTTTTGTAAATCCGACATAATAGTCCACACCGTCAATCTGTACCTGTTCCTCTAATAATGCCTCATCTTCTTTTCCGATATGGGCATCCCGGAATTCCTTAGACATTTTCTTCTCTAAGGCAAGCAGTTCATTGCTCCGCTTCGTCTTGATCTGTTCATCGATCTGATCACTCATTTTCGCTGCCTTGGTACCCTGACGTTTGGAATATTTAAAAATATGCATTTCATAAAAATGTATTTTTTCTAAATACTGCTTCGTTACCACAAATTCCTCTTCGGTCTCTCCCGGAAATCCTACGATCACATCTGTTGTAATTGCCGGCTGTCTGAAATATTTACGCAGATATCCACAGCTTTTTGCGTATTCTTCGGTTGTATATTTGCGGTTCATCCGCTCTAATGTTGCATCACATCCGCTTTGTAACGACAGATGAAAATGCGGACAGATTTTTTCTAATTCCGATAACCGCTTTGCGAACTCCTCTGTTACGATCTTTGGTTCTAAAGAACCTAAACGGATCCTCTGGATCCCTTCAATCTCATGCACCTGTTCTATTAAATGCAGCAGATCATCCTCAATGTCTATGCCGTAGGAGCTTAGATGGATGCCGGTCAGCACTACTTCCTGATAGCCGTTTTCTGCCAGTCTTTGGATCTCGCCTAACACATCCGCAGGTTTTCGGCTCCTTACCCTTCCTCTGGCATACGGAATAATACAGTAAGTACAAAACTGGTTACAGCCGTCCTGTACCTTAATAAATGCTCTGGTATGCTCTGCCGTTCTGCTTAAAGAAAGCTCCTCATAGCCCTCTTTTTGACCGTTGATATCGATCATGGCTCTTGCCTTTTCGTGTTTTTCAAAAAATTCTTCAAGTCTTTCGGCAAGTTCATGTTTTTTGTTATTACCTATGACAATGTCTATGGTTTCATCCTCTTCCTGCCGCTCGCCTGCCGTCTGCACATAACAACCGGCGGCAACGATGACAGCATCCGGATTCTGCTTCCTTGCACGATGTATCATCTGTCTGGATTTACGGTCCGCCATATTGGTCACGGAACAGGTGTTGATGACATACACATCTGCCTGCTCCTGAAACGGAACAATTTCATATCCTGCTTTTTCAAGTATCTGCTGCATTGCCTCTGTCTCGTAAGCATTGACTTTACAGCCCAAATTATGCAGTGCTGCTCTTCTCATACTTTTTCCTTTATTTTTCCTTTACTCTGGTTGACTTTTCTAATTAAAAAGATTACACTTAAACAAACATCTATAGTAACTATGGGAGGTCTACTTATATGAAAACAGTACAAATTTCTTTAAACTCCATTGATAAGGTAAAATCATTTGTAAACGCTATCACACAGTTTGAGTTCGACTTTGATTTGGTTTCCGGCAGATACGTTATTGATGCAAAATCCATCATGGGTATCTTTTCACTGGATTTATCTAAACCGATCGAATTAGTCATCCATGCCGAAGATCATTTAGATGAGATCATGGACATTTTAAAACCTTACATTGTAGACTAATTTTTAAATTATGGTTTTTATCCCGCCTGAAAAACAGGCGGGATTTTTTTATTCTACTCTGATGACCTCTGTTGTCTCAATTGCTGTTTTCATCAGCTCATCAATGACATCATTCAGTTTCTGCTCTGAGTGTTTGATGACATTCAGATTCGGTTTTGTTACCGGATGCTTAGCTACGAATATCGTACAGCAGTCCTCAAACGGAAGGATCGATGTCTCGTAGGTGTCAATTTTTTCAGAAATCTCAATGATCTCCTGTTTATCAAAACCGATCAGCGGACGATAAACCGGCAGCGTACATACTTCGTTGGTTGCCGCTAATGACTGCATGGTCTGGCTTGCCACCTGACCGATACTCTCTCCGGTGATCAGTCCTAAACATTTATTCTCTTTTGCAAAATATTCTGCGATTTTCATCATGTAACGGCGCATGATAATGGTCAGCTCATCATGCGGACATTTTTCATAGATTGCAAGCTGGATATCCGTAAAGTTGACAATGTGCAGATTGATCGGACCGGAATATTTTGCAACTAATTTTGCGAGGTCTACTACTTTTTGTTTTGCACGTTCACTGGTGTATGGCGGTGCATGAAAATATGTTGCATCAATGCTGACACCACGTTTTGCGATCATGTATCCGGCAACCGGACTGTCAATTCCACCGGAAAGCAATAACATTGCCTTGCCATTTGTACCAACCGGCATTCCTCCCGGTCCCGGTATCTCACTTGAATAAATATTGATCTGATTTCGTATCTCCACATGGACCATCACATCCGGATCATGGACATCCACACTCATATTCGGACATTCGTCTAAAATCCTGCCGCCTAACTCTGCATTGATCTCCATGGAAGTCATCGGATAATTCTTTCTAGCTCGTCTCGCATCTACTTTAAAGGTCAGACTCTTATCACCATAGACCTCTTTCACATGCGCAACAACCATTTGGGCTAAGGCGTCAAATCCTTCATCCTGTGCCATGATCACCGGGCAGATCCCCACGATTCCAAACACATGCTGTAAGGCTTCTACCGTTTCCTCATAGTCAAATTCTGACTCTGCCTCTACATATATCCTGCCCTGCTCTTTGCGGACGTTGAACTCACCGTCTACCTCGCGCAGTGCATGGCATATCTGAGACACCAGTGCATCTTCAAATAAATGTCGGTTCTTTCCTTTGATCGCAATTTCTGCATATTTGATTAAAAATGATTGATACATTGTATTTCCTCTCTATTGTCTGTGATTTTTTCTAATGGCTGCGATATTTTCGTAAAAACGGAAGCAGTTCCCGCAATGCATCCAAGGCGTACTCTACCTCTTCGATCGTTGTATGCACGGAAAAACTGAAACGCAGTGTCGCTGTCAACATTGCCTTTGGCACACCGATGGCTTTTAAGGTTGCACTGACTGCCGGTTTGTTAGATGAGCAGGCAGACCCCGCGGATACATAAATGCCACGGTCTTCTAAGGCATGTAAAAGTGCCTCACTCTTATCGATCTCCTCGAAGCTGACACTGACAATGTGCGGTGCCGAATCCTCTCCCACACAGCCATTGATATGTGTTCCCTCTATGGTGGCGATCCCTTTTAAAAATGCTTCCTTGACTTCCCTAAGGTGTGCATAATTCGCATCATAATTCCGGTAGATCTCCTCACATGCAACACCAAGTCCTGCAATTGCCGGAACATTCTCTGTGCCCGAGCGCATCCCTTTTTGCTGGCCGCCGCCAAACAGGATCGGTTTTACTTTTGTCTTTTCTTTGATATATAAAAATCCGCTTCCCTTTGGTCCGTGCAGTTTATGTCCACTGACAGAAAGCATGTCCACACTCATTTTTTTCGGATAGATCCGCAATTTTCCGTAGGACTGGATCGCATCCACATGAAACAGGGTGTTCGGATTCTTTTTCTTGATCAATGCCCCTGCCTCGGCAATTGGCTCAATTGCTCCCATTTCATTGTTGATCTGCATCATTGACACTAAAATGGTATCTTCCCGTATTGCAGCCTCTAATTCTTCTAAGGAGATCTGTCCATTCTCATCCACCGGAAGAATGGTTACCTCAAATCCCTGTTCTTCTAAAAAACTGACCACCGCTGCAACCGATGCATGTTCAATTGCCGTTGTGATAATATGTTTTCCGGCACGTTGGTTTGCCATGGCACTTCCGATGATCGCTAAATTATTCGATTCTGTACCTCCGGAAGTAAAAACGATCTCTTTTTCCGTTACTTTCAGTGTCTTTGCGATTTTCTCTCTTGCTTCTTTGATATAATCCTCTGCTTTTTTTCCCATCAGATGTAAGGAGGACGGATTTCCGTAATCTTTCATCATGACCTGTAACATGATGTCGCGGACACTTTCCGAACATCTTGTCGTTGCAGAATTATCTAAATATGCTTCCATTCTACTCTTCTTCTTTCATTTCTATTTCCAGCATCAGCATGCTCATCACGGTAATTGCGGCTGTATCGGTGCGAAGGATCCGCTTTCCTAAGGACAATACTTCCATCTCTTCCCTGACCATCTCAATCTCTTCCTCGGAAAAACCGCCTTCCGGCCCGATCATCACACTGATATCCATTCCCGGCTCTATTTTTTTCAGTACTTCCCTTGTACCTTTCATGCCACGCTCATTCTCATATGGCACAAGACAAAGCTGACAGTTCTTTGCATACTCTACTGCCTTATCATAGCTCATAACCGGATGGATCTCCGGGATCCTGCTCCGCTTTGCCTGTTTTGCGGCACTCTTTGCAATCGCCTGCCAGCGCTCTCTTTTTTTCTCCTTTTTCTTATCGTCTAAACGTACCACGCAGTACTTCATCTCTACCGGAATGATCTCATAGACTCCAAGTTCCACTGCCTTTTGGATCACATACTCCATGCGTTCCCCTTTCGGCACCGCCTGAAATAGAAAAATACGGTTTGGAAGTTCCGTATTCCCGGCTTCTTTTGGGAGAATCTTTGCAAGTACTTCTTCGGAAGTTACTTTTTCTATCGTACAAAAGAAGTCTCCACCGGCACCGTCACTGATACGGACCTCTTCGCCCTCTTTCATACGGAGCACATTTTTGATATGCTTTACATCCTCTCCGGTAATTGTTATATATTCTGTTCCGATCTGTTCTCTGTCTACAAAAAACTGATGCATGTCCTCTCTCCTTCTGCTACTGTTTATCGCAGACACCTTAACATTTTTTTGCTGTAATGTTGACCCACTCGCCCTGATAGTTCGTCTCTAATATCTCAAATCCTGCTTTTTCCAAAGCCTCTTTTACTTCCTGCTCTTTAAAGTCAATAATACCCGATGTGATAAAAATACCACCTTTTTTCAGACGTGCCGGAATGACAGGTGCCATCGGGATAATGACATCTGCTAAAATATTTGCCACTACGATATCGTAACACTCGTTTCCAACGGTCTGCTGTAACTGCGTATCATCGATCAGATTTCCCACATAGAACTCTGTTTTTGCATGTTCTAAATGATTGACCTTTAAATTCTCGTTCGCAGACATGATACAGTCTTTATCAATGTCGGTTCCTACTACCTCTCCTGCTCCGAGTTTTAATGCAACAATGGAAAGAATCCCGCTTCCACAGCCAACATCTAAGACTTTTGCCGAATCCTTCATATATTTACGGAGCTGACGGATACAAAGCTGTGTTGTCTCATGTTTTCCGGTTCCAAAAGAGACTCCCGGATCGATCTCGATCAAAATTCTTTCTTTATCCTCTTCTTTTAATTCTTCCCAGGTCGGTTTGATCAAAATATCATCAATGGTAAAGGCTTTAAAAAATTCTTTCCAGTTGTTCTGCCAGTCAATGTCCTCGGTCTCACTCTGTATGATGCTGCCCTCTCCAATGTCGACAAACTGACGCCATTCTTCGATCCCTGCTTTGACCTGCTCTAAAATCTCTTCATAATCATTCTCGGCATCTATATAAAAACTCACTTTACTGGTACCGTCATCCTGTGGCAGTTCCGGTAAAAAATCAATAAACATTGCCGACTGGTCTTCCTTTGAAAGTGGGACGTTATCTTCAATTTCAATTCCTTCCACACCAATCTCATCTAACATGGCACTCAGATAATCTTCTGCCTCTGTTGTTGTTTTAATTGTAAACTTATTCCACTTCATCTGTGCTTATCCTCTTCTATCTATATAATTCTATTTATAAGATTAGGGTGTCAAACGGTGGCTCACAACTTAGTGGCTGGCAACTTGCACAAAGCTGAGACTGCTTTTGTGACTTTGGGAGAAAATTAGTAAATCTTAGTCTGGCTGTT
>ERZ809074.186-NODE-186-length-105809-cov-47.949978_pt1 | contig 105809 bp, 98 predicted proteins | sample MGYA00520795_ERZ809074 | MGnify/ENA primary metagenome ERZ809074 (study PRJEB31570, sample SAMEA3212989) | Homo sapiens | biome: human-gut; feature: human gut; material: fecal | place: Sweden | collected 2011 ...
GTCGGGACTTATAGACGCTAAGCGGAGCTTATCTAAGGCTGGTCACGAAAATCCCCACAATGAAGCCGTTGGACTCCGACAAGAAGGCTTCCAAGGAAGTTTCGGCTCCTGCGGAGGCTGCTCAGGCGGCTCCCGAAGTCGAGGAAAAAATTGACTTTTCCAATGTGGAGATCGAGCCGCTGTTCCAGGATCAGGTGGATTTTGACACCTTCTCCAAGAGCGATTTCCGTGCCGTGAAGGTCAAGGAATGCGAAGCCGTGAAGAAGTCCAAAAAGCTCTTAAAGTTCGTTTTGGACGACGGAACCGGGGAAGATAGGGTCATTTTGAGCGGTATTCACGAGTATTATGAGCCGGAAGAGCTGGTGGGAAAGACTTGCATCGCCATTACGAACCTGCCGCCCCGCCCGATGATGGGTATCGACTCCTGCGGTATGCTGATCTCAGCCGTGCATCACGAAAACGGTGAAGAAAAGTTGCATTTGCTGATGGTTGATCCTCACATTCCGGCAGGCGCAAAGCTGTACTAAGCACCCCGAAAATGGGGCAGCCGCTGTAAAAGAAAAGCTGCAAATGAAAGAGGCAGTCCCCCGTGGGACTGCCTCCTTTTGTTGTCGGATACCGAGTTTTTCCGCAGAAAGTCTTGTCAGGCCGGGGCGGATGATAGTATAATACTTCTATCTGCACCGATGGTGCGTACCATAGAGTGAAGGCGCGGAGAACGGAGGAGATACTGTGTATACCATCCAAGACTTATTTGACCTGTCCCACACCCGGGCGGCGGCGTATCTGGCGGCATTCACCTACCCGTGGGAGGCGCTGGCCGGTATCGGTGAGCTGATCCGTCGGCTCGGCCCTGCGCTGGGGGAGGATTTTCAGGAGCGCGCCCCGGAGGTGTGGGTGCATAAGACTGCCGTGGTAGCGCCCACCGCCTATCTGGGCGCGCCGTGCATCATCGGCGCCGGTACGGAGGTGCGTCACGGGGCGTTCATCCGGGGCAGTGCGCTGGTGGGCGACAACTGCGTGGTGGGCAATTCCGTGGAGCTGAAGAACGTGATCCTGTTCGACAACGTGCAGACGCCCCACTACAACTATGTGGGCGACAGCATTCTGGGCTACAAGTCCCACATGGGCGCGGGCTCCATCACCTCCAACGTCAAGTCCGACAAGACGCTGGTGGCGGTGCGCTGCGGCGCGGAGCGCATGGAGACGGGACGCAAGAAGGTGGGCACCATGCTGGGCGACCATGTGGAGATCGGCTGCAACAGCGTGCTGAATCCCGGCACGGTGGTGGGCCGGAACAGCCGGGTCTACCCGCTGTCCTCCGTGCGGGGGACGGTGCCGTCGGACAGCATCTATAAGCGCGGCGGCGACATTGCCGCCCAGCGGGAGGAGTAAGGAGCGACTATGGGGAGATATTTCGGAACAGACGGCTTCCGCGGGGAGGCCAATGTGGATCTGACGGCGGATCACGCCCATCGGGTGGGACGCTTTCTGGGCTGGTACTACGGGGAGCTGAAGCGCCGCGCCGGGGACGAGACGCCGGTGCGGGTGGTCATCGGTAAGGATACCCGCCGCAGCAGCTATATGCTGGAGTACGCGCTGGCCTCCGGGCTGGTGTCCTCCGGTGCGGACGCCTATCTGCTGCACGTGACCACCACCCCCTCCGTGTCCTATGTGGCGCGGACGGAGGGCTTTGACTGCGGCATCATGATCTCCGCCAGCCACAACCCCTACTACGACAACGGCATCAAGCTCATCAGCGGCACCGGCGAGAAGATGGACGAGGACACGATTGCGCTGATCGAGGACTATCTGGACGGAAAGCTGGAGGCATTTGGCCAGACGTGGCAGCAGATCCCGCTGGCCCAGCGCGACCATATCGGCAGGACGGTGGATCACGTTGCCGGGCGAAACCGGTATGTGGGCCGCCTGATCTCTCTGGGGATGTTCTCCTTTAAGGGGATGAAGGTGGGACTGGACTGCGCCAACGGCAGCGCATGGACCATCGCCAAGAGCGTGTTTGACGCGCTGGGTGCCAAGACCTATGTAATGGGCGACGAGCCGGACGGCTACAACATCAACAGCGGCGTGGGCTCTACCCATATCGACGCCCTGCGCCGGTTCGTGGTGGCCAACGGGCTGGACATCGGCTTTGCCTACGACGGCGACGCCGACCGCTGCCTTGCGGTGGATGAGCAGGGTACCGTCGTCACCGGCGACCACATCCTCTACGTCTGCGGCAAGCACATGAAGCAGGCGGGGGAGCTGCCCGGCAACACGGTGGTGACCACCATCATGTCCAACTTCGGCCTGTACCGCGCCTTCGACCGGGAGGGCATCGCCTACGCCAAGACCGCTGTGGGCGACAAGTATGTGTATGAGTATATGGCACAGAACGGCTGCGCACTGGGCGGCGAGCAGTCGGGGCATATCATCTTCTCCAAGTACGCCTCCACCGGCGACGGCATCCTCACCAGCCTGAAGCTGATGGAGGTCATGCTGGAGCAGAAGAAGCCCATGAGCAAGCTGCTGGAGGGCTTGACCATCTATCCGCAGGTGCTGGAAAACGTGCGGGTGAAGGATAAGAAGGCCGCCCGGGAGGATCGGGACGTACAGGCCGCCGTGGAGGCGGTGGCGGCGCGGCTGGGCGAAACGGGCCGTGTGCTGGTGCGTGAATCCGGCACGGAGCCGGTGCTGCGCGTTATGGCGGAGGCACCGGAGGATGCCATCTGCCGGGAGTGCGTGACGCAAATTGTGAATGTTATCCGGCAAAAGGGACACTGTATTTCATAAAAAACCGCGTAAAATAAGGGGACGCCCACGGGCGTTCCCTTATTTTAGGTTGACAATGGCAAACGACACCTATATTATAAAGAATATTCGAGCAAGGCGGGGACATAGGCGCCCCGCCGTCTGACGCGGAAAGCAGGGAGGGCGTATGGAGCGCATCACCAGTCGAAAAAATCCGTTGCTGGAGCATATGCGCCGGCTGGACAGCGCCGCCTACCGGCGGGAGCGGGGGGAGTTTCTCTGCGACAGTCCCAAGCTGGTAGAGGAGGCGCTGCGCCACGGGGCGCAGGTGGTGAGTCTCGCCGTCAGCGACGGTGTGGCGCTGCCGGAGGGGGTGGACGCTTCGGTGCGGTGCGTGGCTGTGCCGCCAGACGTGATGGCATCCATTTCACCGGTACGGATGCCCCAGGGGATGCTGGCGGCGTGCCGGATGCCGGACACCGCCCTGCCGGAGAAGCTGACGGGGCAGCGCTATGTGGTGCTGGACGGCGTACAGGATCCCGGCAACGTGGGTACGGTGATCCGGACGGCGGACGCCTTCGGCTGCGACGGCGTGATTTTGCTGACCGGCTGTGCCGACCCGTACAGCGTCAAGACACTGCGCTCGTCCATGGGGGCGGTGTTCCGTCTGCCGGTGTGGTGTACCGATGTGGAGACGCTGCACGTCCGCCTGCGCGACGCGGGACTGCCGCTGTACGGCGCGGCGCTGCGGGACGACACGGCGGATGTGCGGGCGCTGCCGCTGCACCGCTGCGCCATCGCCATCGGCAGCGAGGGACGTGGACTGACGGCGCAGGTGCTGGCACTGTGCGACCGGACGGTGCGCATCCCCATGGAAGCACACTGCGAATCACTGAATGCGGCTATGGCGGCGGCGGTGCTGCTGTGGGAGGCGTACCGCTGAACAAAAAAGAGGAGATGAGGGGATGGCTGCGCTGAAATACTGGCTGTGGATGACCACGGCGCCGGGACTGAGCAACCGGACGAAGCTCCTTCTGTTGGAGCATTTTTCCTCACCGGAGGACGTATACTATGCCCAGCCGGACGAGCTGTGTCTGGTGGAGGGCGTCACCAAGCAGCAGGCGCAGGTGCTGGCGGATAAGTCGCTGACCCGCGCCGAGACGGTGCTGGCGGATTGCGCCAAGGACGGGCAGTTCATCGTCACCATGGACGATGCGGCCTATCCCGGCCGCCTGCGGGATATGTACGACCCGCCGGTGGTGCTGTACGGCAAGGGCTCTATGCCGCTTTTTGACGAGGAGGCCGCCGTGGCCGTGGTGGGTACCCGGAAGTGTACGCCCTACGGCACAGGGGCTGCATCTCAGCTGGGCTACGAGCTGGCGCGGCAGGGCGGTCTGGTGGTATCCGGCCTCGCCAAGGGCATCGACGGCGCTGCCCATCAGGGGGCGCTGCGGGCCGGCGGCTTTACCGCCGCGGTGCTGGGCGGCGGTGTGGATGTGATCTACCCGCCGGAGAACCGGCGGCTCTATGAGGACATCGCCGCCACCGGCGTGCTGCTGTCGGAGTACCCGCCGGGGACGGAGCCGAAGGGCAGCCATTTTCCGGTACGCAACCGCATCATCAGCGGTCTGAGTCTGGGCGTGCTGGTGGTGGAGGCGCCGGAGAGAAGCGGCGCACTCATCACCGCCAATACCGCGCTGGAGCAGGGACGGGACGTGTTCGCCGTGCCGGGCCCCATCAACGCCGATACCAGCCGGGGCTGCAACCAGCTGATCCGGGACGGCGCGGGACTGGTCATGGAGGCGTGGGACGTGCTGGGTACCTACCAGCGGCAGTTCCCGCAGAAGCTGCGTCCTATCCGGGCAGCCATGCCAGAGGCGCCCAAGGGCGCGGCGGATGAGACAAGGGATATGCCAGTGTCGGCAAAACAAGAGGGGGAAAATATACCGGCAAGGCCGGTTTTGGATCTGGCAGGTGAGGGCGCGGCGCTGACTGACGACCAGAAGCGCGTCCTGCGGGTACTGCCCGCGGATCGTCCGCTGCTGGCGGATGAGGCGGCGGTGATGACAGAGCTGCCCGTGCGGCGGGTGCTGTCGGCACTGACCATGCTGGAGATCGACGGATATGTCTGCCGGCAGGGAGCGGGAAGCTTCCTGCGGACGGTAGAACTCAGGGAGGAATAGAAAGACTATGGCAAAAGCAAAAAATCTGGTGATCGTGGAGTCCCCGGCCAAGGCCAAGACCATCGGCAAGTATCTGGGGCCGGATTATCAGGTGAAGGCAAGCATGGGCCATCTGCGCGACCTGCCCAAGAGCACGCTGGGCGTGGATGTGGACGGGGACTTTACCCCCAACTATAAGCCCATCAAGGGCAAAGAGGATATCATCAAGGATCTGAAGACGGCGGCCAAGGGGAGCCAGACCGTCTACCTCGCCACCGACCCGGACCGCGAGGGAGAGGCCATCAGCTGGCATCTGAAGTACCTGCTGGAGCTGCCGGACGAGAAGGCCCGGCGCGTGACGTTCAACGAGATCACCAAGAAGGTGGTGACGGACAGCATCCAGCATCCCCGTGACATCGATCAGGATCTGGTGGACGCCCAGCAGGCCCGGCGCGTGCTGGACCGCATCGTGGGCTATCAGCTCTCGCCCCTGCTGTGGAAGAAGATCCGGCGGGGCCTGTCGGCGGGCCGCGTCCAGTCCGTGGCCATGCGTCTGGTGGCGGAGCGGGAGAAGGAGATCACTGACTTCGTGCCGCAGGAGTACTGGACGCTGGACGCCAGCCTGAAAAACCACGCCGGGGCGCTGTTCACCGCCCATTACTACGGCAAGGGCGGCAAGAAGTACGAGCCGTCCAGCGAGGGGGACACCCAGGCCATCATGGACGAGCTGCGGGAGCTGCCCTTTACCGTCAGCTCTGTGAAGCGGGCGGACAAGCAGCGCTCTCCCGCGCCGCCGTTCACCACCTCCACTTTACAGCAGGAGGCGTCCCGCAAGCTGAATATGACCCCCCGCCGCACCATGGCCATTGCCCAGCAGCTCTATGAGGGCGTGGACATCACCGGCGAGGGTACGGTGGGTCTCATCACCTATATGCGTACCGACTCGCTGCGTATCTCCGCCGAGGCGCAGGCGCAGGCAAAGACCGTGATCTGCTCCCGCTACGGAGAGCGCTATTACCCCGCGTCCACCCGCGCCTACAAGACGAAGGCCGGGGCGCAGGACGCCCACGAGGCCATCCGCCCCTCCGACCCGGCGCTGACGCCGGAGCAGGTCAAGGGCGACCTCACCGGCGAGCAGTACCGACTGTACCGCCTGATCTGGAGCCGTTTTCTGGCGAGCCAGATGGCCAACGCCGTCTACGACAGCATCAGCGTGGAGATCGGCGCAGGCGACCACAGCTTCCGCTGCTCGGCCAGCAATCTGAAGTTCGCGGGCTATACCGCCGTGTACGAGGAGAGCCGTGACGACGACAAGGAGGAGAAGGAATCCCCCCTGCCGGAGCTGACGGAGGGCGAGAGCGTGACGCTGGAGAGCTTTGCCCCGGCGCAGCACTTCACCCAGCCGCCCGCCCGGTACACCGACGCCACCCTGATCCGCACCATGGAGGAGAACGGCATCGGCCGCCCCTCCACCTATGCCCCCACCGTGTCCACCATTCTGGACCGCGAGTACGTCATCAAGGAGGGCAAGTACCTGCGCATCACACCGCTGGGGCAGGTGGTCAACGACCTGATGTGTCAGCGCTTCCCCAACATCGTGGATGTAAAGTTCACCGCCCGTATGGAGAAGAAGCTGGACGATGTGGAGTCCGGCGATGTACAGTGGAAGGACGTGATCCGCCAGTTCTATGTGCCGTTCCACGAGAATCTGGAGCAGGTGGAGAAGGACATGGAGGGCGTGTACCTGAAGGTGCCCGACGAGGTGACGGAGGAGAAGTGCGACCTGTGCGGCCGGAACATGGTCATCAAGTCCGGCAGGTTCGGCCGATTCCTGGCCTGCCCCGGCTATCCGGAGTGCAAGTTCACCAAGCCGCTGGTGGTGGAGATGCCGGGACGCTGCCCCAAGTGCGGCGGCCGCATTCTGAAAAAGACCAGCCGCAACGGCTACACCTACTATGGCTGCGATAAGTTCCCCACCTGCGACTTTATGACGTGGGACGTGCCGGTGAAGGAGGATTGTCCCGTGTGCGGCCAGACCATGTTCAAGAAGGCGGGGCGGGGCTTCAACAAGCCCTTCTGCGCCAATCCGGCGTGCAGCAACTTCCTGCCGGAGGACAAGCGGGGCTACCGCCGCCGCAAGACCGCAGACGGCGCGGAAAATGCGGAGGGTGCGGCGGAGACGGCGGCAGCGGCGGAGGATACCGCCAAGAAGACCACCAAGACCGCCGCCAAGAAGACCACTACCGCGAAAACCACCAAGACTGCCGCCGCGAAGAAGACCGCCAAGACCGCGGAGAAAGAGCCTGCCGCCAAGAAGACCACCAGGACGGCGGCGAAAAAGACCACCACCAAGAGCACCGCTGCCAAAAAGACCACAAAAAAGGCCGCGGAGAAAGCGGAGTAAGACATGAACCATGTGACCGTCATCGGCGCGGGACTGGCCGGCTCCGAGTGCGCGTGGCAGCTGGCCCAGCGGGGCGTGGCTGTGACGCTGCGGGAGATGAAGCCAGAGAAAAAGACCCCCGCCCATGTGACCGATTATTTTGCAGAGCTTTGCTGCTCCAACTCCCTGCGGGGCGCGGGGCTGGAAAACGCCGTGGGCCTGCTGAAGGAAGAGCTTCGGCGGCTGAACAGCCTCATTATGCGCTGCGCAGACGCCACGGCGGTACCCGCCGGCGGCGCGCTGGCCGTGGATCGTGACGGCTTTGCCCGCATGGTCACGGAGACCATTTTCAGCCACCCCAATATCACCATGATCCCCGGCGAGGTCACGTCCATCCCGGAGGGGGACGTGGTCATCGCCTCCGGCCCCCTGACCTCCGACCCGCTGGCTGAGGCCATCGCTGAAAAGCTGGGCGGCGGCACCACCCTGAACTTCTTCGACGCCGCCGCGCCGCTGGTGGCCTGCGACAGCGTGGACATGGACAGCGCGTATTTCGCCAGCCGCTACGACAAGGGAACGCCGGACTACATCAACTGCCCCATGACCAAGGAGGAGTATCAGGCCTTCTGGCAGGCGCTGATCGCCGCCGAGGAGGCGGAGGTACACGGCTTTGAGGATAAAAGCGTGTTCGAGGGCTGTATGCCCGTGGAGGTCATGGCGCGGCGGGGCGAGGATACCCTGCGGTTCGGGCCGCTGAAGCCCCGGGGGCTCATCGACCCCAAGACCGGGAAAGAGCCCTACGCCGTGGTGCAGCTCCGCCGGGACAACGCCGACGGCAGCATCTATAATCTGGTGGGCTTCCAGACCCATCTGAAGTGGCCGGAGCAGCGGCGTGTGTTCACCATGATCCCGGCGCTGCGGAACGCCCAGTTCCTGCGCTACGGCGTGATGCACCGCAACACCTATCTGGATTCCCCACGTCTGCTGGATCGCTACTACCGGCTGAAGGCCGAGCCGCGTATCGCCTTTGCCGGGCAGATGACCGGCGTGGAGGGGTATGTGGAATCCTGCGCCAGCGGCTTTCTGGCGGGCGTGGAGCTGGCGCGCCGCCTCAACGGACAGACGCCCATCGACTTCCCGGTGGAGACGGCCATCGGCGCGCTGGGTCTGTATGTCAGCAACGGCTCGGTGGGCGATTTCCAGCCCATGAACATCAATTTCGGCATCATCCCGCCGCTGGATCACCGCGTCAAGGGTAAGCGCAACAAAAACGCGGAGCTGAGCCAGCGGTCGCTGGAGATCCTGGAGGGCATCAAGCAGGAGGTACTGTGGACATGAAGATCATCGTAGACGCCATGGGCGGCGACAACGCCCCGCTGGAGATCGTCAAGGGCGCGCTGCAGGCGCAGAAGCGCTTCGGCGTGGACATTGTGTTCACCGGCGACGAGGCCGCCATTCTGGACGCCGTCCGCGCCTGCGGCCTGACGGAGCTGCCGGACGGCGCAGCCATCATCCCCACCGCGGAGACGGTGGAGATGTGCGACGACCCCGCCACCGTATTCCGCCGGAAGAAGGATACCTCTATGGGCGTGGGGCTGACGCTGCTGAAAAACGGCGGCGGCGACGCCATGGTGTCCGCCGGCTCCACCGGCGCGCTGCTCACCGGCGCGACCCTCATCACCAAGCGCATCCACGGTATCCGCCGGGCCGCCATGGCGCCGGTGATCCCCACCACCACCGGCAGCGCTGTGCTCATCGACTGCGGCGCCAACGCCGAGTGTACGCCGGAGTATCTGGTGCAGTTCGCCTATCTGGGCAATTTCTACGCCCAGCGTGTGCTGGGCGTGGCAAAGCCCCGGGTGGGTCTTCTGAACATCGGCACGGAGGACAGCAAGGGCACCGACCTCCAGAAACAGACGCTGGCGCTGCTGCGGCAGGCCGATGCGCGGGGCGACCTGTACTTCATCGGCAACATCGAGGCCAAGGAGGCCATCAAGGGCGGCTGCGACGTCATCGTGGCCGACGGCTTCTCCGGCAACATCATGCTCAAGAGCATCGAGGGTGTGGGCTCCTTTGCCGGCTCCGCGCTGAAGGGGATGTTCAAAAAGAACCTGCTGACGAAGCTGGCGGCACTGCTGGTGATGCCCGGCCTCAACGACTTCAAGGCGCGGCTGGACCCCAACAAGGTGGGCGGTACCGCCTTTATCGGCATCTCCAAGCCTGTCATCAAGGCCCACGGCGCCTCCAACGCCGAGGCCATCGAGAACGCCGTCGGGCAGGCTATGCAGGTGGCGGACAGCGGCATTGTGGAGGCCATCACCGCCAACATAGGCAAGATGCAGATGGTGACCGAATAAAAAAGACAAAAAGGTATTGACACTACGGTGGGATTGCCGTATTCTATTCGAAGAAAAAAAGAAGGAGGAATACCCTGTGACAATGGAGGAGATCTTCAAGACGATGCAGGACCTCATCGCCGAGCAGTTTGCCATCGACACCGATGAGATCAGCATGGAGAGTTCTTTCGTGGACGATCTGGGTGCCGATTCCGTGGATCTGGTCGAATTGGTCATGGCCATGGAGGAGGAGTTCGACATCGGCGAGATCGATGAGGAGGATCTGACGGCGCTGAAGACCGTTGGCGACTGCGTCCGCTACCTCAACGGTAAGCTCGGTTGATCTGACATAGAGGAAACGAGACACGGCCCCGCCTGCGCGGGGTCGTCTTTTTAGGAAGGGGGAGCATATATGCATACCTTGGAGACGAAACTGGGCTACGTCTTTCACCGCCCGGAGCTGCTGGAAAACGCGCTGTACCACAGCTCCTACGCCAACGAGCATCGGGGCGCGGGCATCAGCAGCAACGAGCGCCTGGAGTTCCTGGGCGACGCGGTGCTGGGCTTCGTGACGGCGGAGTACCTGTACACCAAGCATCCCGATATGCCGGAGGGCGACCTGACCCGTATCCGTGCCGCGCTGGTGTGCGAGGAGAGCCTGCATGAGGTGGCCCAGTATCTGGGTCTTGGCGAGTACCTGCGGCTGGGCCGGGGCGAGGAGCTGGGCGGCGGCCGCCGCCGTCCGTCCATTCTGGCGGACGCCACGGAGTCGGTGTTTGCCGCCGTCTATCTGGATGGCGGCATGGACGCCGCCCGCGACCTGATCCACCGCGTGCTGCTGGACAAGGAGCAGGAGGAGCAGGTGGAGGAGCGCCGCCGGGACTATAAGACGGAGCTGCAGGAGCTGGTGCAGCGTAAGCCGGATCAGACCCTGCGCTACGAGATGGTGGGGGCCTCCGGCCCGGACCATGCGCGGGTGTTTGCCTTCCGCGTCCTGCTCAACGGACAGGTGGCCGGTACCGGCGAGGGGCGCAGCAAGAAGGAGGCCGAGCAGGCCGCCGCCCACTGCGCACTGGAGCGCCTGACGCAGTAAGGCGAGGCGGGTACATACGGACGGAGGGGCTTCCGCCCGCGTGTGCCCGCTTTTTTTCGCAGAGAGGGAAACCTTTTGCCCCTCGCCTGCGTCTAAGGAGTAGAACAAGCAGAAAGGAGCTGATCCCATGGGAAAACGCATCGCGGCGCTGGTGCTGGCTGCGTGCATGGCGCTGCCGCTGTTCGGCTGCGGCAGTAAGCTGACGGCACAGAGCCTGACGGAGGGCGTGACCGCCCGCACCATCGATACGCACATCGACCTGACCGACGACAGCACGGCTGTCATGGACTTTGCCGCCGCCCTGCTGCGGCAGACAACGAAGGAGGAGGGCGTGCTGCTCTCCCCGGTATCCCTGCTGTACGCGCTGGGCATGACCGCCAACGGCGCTGGCGGCACCACGCTGTCCCAACTGGAGAAGGCCATGGGCATGGATCGGGATACCCTCAACGACTACCTCTATACCTACCGCATGAGCCTGCCGGAGAACACCAAGAAGTGCAAGCTGTCGCTGGCCAACTCCCTGTGGGTGCGGGACATCTTCCGGGTGGAGGACAGCTTTCTGGACAACTGCGTCAGCTACTATGACGCGGAGGTGTACCGCTCCGCCTTTGACGAGGCCATGAAAAACGACCTGAACCACTGGGTCAGCAACCAGACCGACGGCATGATCGACAAGCTGCTGGAGCAAGCGCCCGGCGAGCGCACCATGCTCTATCTGGTGAACGCCGTGTGCTTTGACGCCAAGTGGGAGAAGCCCTACGAGAAGGAGAACATCCAGAAGGGCGCGGTGTTCACCGCCGCCGACGGTACCCGCCAGACGGCGGATCTGCTGTGGTCGCAGGAGAGCCTCTATCTGTCCGACGACAACACCACCGGCTTTATGAAGTACTACGACGGCGGCCGCTACGCCTTTGTGGGACTGCTGCCCAACGAGGGCGTCTCCATAGCGGACTATGTGGCCGGACTCACCGGCGGCAAGCTCCACGCCCTGCTGAATGACCCCCAGCACGGCACGGTGGAGGCCGCCATCCCCCGGTTCAAGGCGTCCTCCTCGCTGGAGCTGAGCGACGCGCTGAAGGCCATGGGCGTTACCGACGCCTTTGACAGCACGGCGGCGGATCTGCGGGCCATGGGCGGCGCGCCCAACGACCAGCTGTATGTCAGCGCCGTGCTGCACAAGACCTATCTGGAGCTGGACGAGAACGGCACCAAGGCCGCCGCCGTCACGGCGGTGGTGAATGAAGCCGCCTCCGCTGAGCCGCCGGAGGTGCATCGCGTGGTGCTGGATCGCCCCTTCGTGTACATGATCGTGGACACCCATGCCAACCTGCCGCTGTTTTTGGGGACTGTGACCCAAATGAACGGTTGACATTTGCCTGCGAAGCGCCTATACTGTCAGTTTGCCGGATGCTGCGAAGGCCGCATCCGGCAAACTGATACAGGAGATCTGTTTGTATGGACTATTATCTGCTGACCGATCTGGCGGCCACTATGGGGTACCATCTGGCCATGTCCGGCGCGGAGACCTTCCGGGTGGAGGACACCATCCACCGCATCCTGCGGGCCTACGGCGTGGAGTGCGAGGCGTTCGCTATCCCCAACTGCGTGTCCGTCAGTCTGGAGGCCGCCAACGGCAAGCCGCTGATGATCATGAAGCGTATCGGCTTCCACGGCAACGATCTGGAGGCGCTGGAAAAGCTCAACGCCCTGAGCCGCCGCATCTGCGCGGAGCGTCCCGACGTGGACGAGGCCATGGCGTGGCTGGAGGAGACCATGAAGGCGTGCCGCTCTTACAGCACCGGCGTGTTCTATCTGGGCAGCGTGCTGGTGGGTCTGGGCTTCTGCCTGGTGTTCGGCGGCACGCTGCTGGACTGCCTGTGGGCGGGGGCGATGGGCCTGATCATCGGCCTCATCACCCACTTTATGGACAAGCAGGAGGCCAACCCCTTCTTCAGCACCCTGCTGGCGGCCTGCTGTATGGCGCTGCCGGCCTATATCGCGGCGGGTCTGGGACTGATGAACAGCCCCGATGCCGCCATCATCGGCGCGCTGATGATCCTTGTCCCCGGCCTGCCCATCACCAACTCCATGCGGGACATCATCTACGGCGACACCAACTCCGGCATCATCCGGGTGGTGCAGGTGATCCTCACCGCGCTGGCCATTGCGCTGGGTACTGCCGCCGCGTGGCACCTGACTGTCGGCGTCTACGGTCTGACCGGCTCCACCACGGTGAGCTGGCACCCGCTGGCACAGGCCATTGCGGTGTTCGTGGGCTGCTGCGGCTTCTGCATCCTGTTCAACGTCCACGGACGGGGCTGCGTGCTGTGCATCATCGGCGGCGTGGCCACATGGATGCTCTACCTGCTGTGGGGCGCGCTGGGCTGCGACATATACGCATCCAACCTGTTTGCCGCCCTGTTTGCGGCGCTGTATGCCGAAGTGATGGCGCGGGTCCGCAAGTGTCCCTCCATGCCCTATCTGGTCATCACCATCCTGCCGCTGCTGCCCGGCGCCGGTGTGTACTACACCATGAGTCTGGGGCTGGAGGGCAACATGATGGACGCCGTTGCCAAAGGACTGGAGACCATCGGCGTGGCCGGGGCGCTGGCGGTGGGTATTCTGCTGGTATCCTCCGTGTTCCGTATCCTCAACCGCCGCATCCACGGCGCGCGGACGCTGGAATCCTGAAACGTGAAAAAGAAAGAGGTCTGCACCGCAGACCTCTTTCTTTTTCACTCGTCGATATAGGCGTGGGGGTCGATGGCGCTGCCGTTCTGACTGACGGAGAAGTGGAGGTGGGGGCCCATCTCGCTCTCCGCCGCGCTGGTGGAGCCGACACAGCCGATGACGTCCCCGGCGTGAACGGCCTGCCCCTCCGCCACCGGCACGTCGGCTTGCAGGCTGCTGTAATGGGTGGTGTAGCCGCCGCTGTGCTCAATGACCACGGTGGTCCCCATCAGCTCGTCGTTGGTGACGGAGACCACGGTGCCGTCCGCCGCCGTCTTGACCGCCGCGCCCTCCTCGGCCTGTACGTCGATGCCGTTGTGGGTGCGCCAGTCCGCCATGGTCTGGTCATACAGCAGCTCCGTCATGCTGAACACCGTGACGGTGGTGCCGTCCAGCGGGGAGATCACCTCCGGCAGCAGCTCTACCGGCTCCTCAATGACCGCCGGCTCCTGCACCGGCACCTCCACCGGCTCCGGCTGGATCACCGGCTTGGTGGGCGGGGCGGGGACAGGCGTCACGGGGGCGGGCTTGATCTCGATGACGGGGTCGGGCTCCCTGACGGGGGAGGCGGAGGAAAACAGGGTGATATAGCCGATGGTGCCGGCAGCCAGCAGGCACACCGCAAGGGCTATGTAGAAGCCCTTGCCGCCGAACATGGCACGGATCTTTGATTTGTCGAGTCTGCTCATACGCGCCTTTCAGGTGGGATACACCCACCGCCGCGGTTTCCGGCCCGCGGCTCGCCGGAATAAAAAAGTCTCTGCCTGCATTGTGACCAGACAGAGACTTTTTTATTCATTTGGTTTTGCGCCTCAGTCGTAGAATTCCTCCGTCAGACCCCGGCGCAGCAGACCGGCCAGCACGTCCTTGGGGACGGCGTGCTCGTAGAGGATGTCGTGGACGGCCTTGCAGATGGGCAGCTCCACGCTGTACTTCTTTCCCAGCAGCATCAGCGCCTTGACGGTGTAGTAGCCCTCCGCCAGCTGGTGGTAGTCCTGCCCCCGGACGAAGGCCTCGCCGAACTGTCGGTTGTGGCTGTACGGGGAGAACACTGTGGCCTCATAGTCGCCCAGATGGCACAGTCCGTAGGCCGACAGCTCGCTGCCGCCCATGGCCTTGATGAGTCGGGCTACCTCCCGGGTGCCGCGGCTCATGAGGGCGCCCTTGAGACTGCCCATCTCGAAGCCATCCAGAAAACCGGCGGCGATGCCCACCACGTTTTTGGCGGCGGCGCCCACCTCGTTGCCGATCATGTCGCCGCCGTAGTAGAAACGGATGAGGTCGCTGGAGAAGGACTGCACCAGACGGCGCTTGACGGCGTCGTCCTCGCTGTCGATGACCATACAGTTGGGGATACCGCGATAGAACTCCTGCACATGGCCCGGCCCCAGCCAGACCGCCACGGCATTGGACGGATGCAGGCACGCGGACGCGATCTGGCTGAGCCGTGCGCCGGTACCCATCTCCAGACCCTTCATGCACAGAACCGCCGTGCGCTCCCGCAGGGCTTGCAGCTCCGGCTGACCCAGCAGGCTCCGCAGATTCTGGGAGCCGATGGAGATGATGACCGTCTCCGCGCCGTCCAGCGCGGCGGCGAGGTCGGTGGACAGCGCCACGGACTCCGGCAGCGTCAGCAGATCGTTCTGCCGGGTGGCGAGAAACGCCTGCATCTTGGGGGAGGTGCTGCGGCCGTACAGGGTGACGCGGTGGCCGATGTGGTCGAGGTACCATGTGATGAGGGAACCCCACCGCCCGCAGCCGATAACTGTGATATTCATGGGTATATCTCCTTATAACGAGACCCCGAAGCGCCGCTTCGGGGTCTGCTGTTCATACAAAGCGAACGCTGCCTTATTTGACGATCAGTGTCTTGCCGTCCATCTCCTCCGGGCAGGCAAGGCCCATCACATCCAGAATGGTGGGGGCGATGTCCGCCAAACGGCCCGGACGCAGCTCGGTGCCGGCACCGCAGAGGATGAAGGGTACGAGGTTGGTGGTGTGGGCGGTCATGGGGCTGCCGTCAGGCTGCTTCATGTCCTCGGCGTTGCCGTGGTCGGCAGTGACCATGGCGATGCCGCCCATCTTCAGGGTGGCCTCCACCACGCGGCCCACGCAGGTGTCCACCGTCTCCACCGCCTTGATGGCGGCCTCCAACACGCCGGTGTGACCCACCATGTCGCAGTTGGCAAAGTTCAGAATGATCACATCGTAGGCGCCGGACTCGATGCGCTCCACGCACTTGTCGCACACCTCCACGGCGCTCATCTCCGGCTGGAGATCGTAGGTCGCCACCTTGGGGGAGGGAACCAGCACCCGATCCTCACCGGGGTACTGCGTCTCCACGCCGCCGTTGAAGAAGAACGTCACATGGGCGTACTTCTCCGTCTCCGCGATGCGCAGCTGGGTCATGCCCATGCTGCTGAGGTACTCGCCCAGTCCGTTCTTCACGGCGATGCGGGGCCACGCCACCAGCACGTTGGGCATGGAAGCGTCATACTCCGTGTTGCACACATAGGTGGTGGGGAAGAACTCCCGCTGGAACCCGTCAAAGTCGGGGTCGACGATGGCACGGGTGATCTCGCGGGCCCGGTCAGGGCGGTAGTTGAAGAAGATCACGCTGTCGTTGTCGCTGATGGTGCCGTCGCTGTCGCAGACCACCGGCTCCATGAACTCGTCGGTGACGTTGTTGGCGTAGCTCTGTGCCACGGCGTCCACGGGGTCGGCGTTGTGGTTGCCCTCGCCGTACACCATGGCGTCGTAGGCCATCTGCACCCGCTCCCAGCGCTTGTCGCGGTCCATGGCGTAGTAGCGGCCCATGACCGTGGCGATCTTGCCCACACCCAGCGCGGCGCACTTGTCGGCCAGCGCCTGCACAAAGCCCTTGCCGCTGGTGGGGGACACGTCCCGCCCGTCCAGGAAGCAGTGGATATACACGCGGTGCAGCCCCTTGTCCTTTGCCATCTGCAGCAGCGCGTACAGGTGGTCGATGTGGGAGTGTACGCCGCCGTCGGACAGCAGGCCGTACAGGTGGAGACTGGCGCCGTTTTTCAGACAGTCGTCCATGGCCTTGTTGTAGGCTTCGTTCCGGAAGAAACTGCCGTCCTCGATGGCGCGGCTGATACGGGGCAGATCCTGAAACACCACGCGGCCGCCGCCGATGTTGGTGTGACCTACCTCGCTGTTGCCCATCTGCCCGGCGGGCAGACCCACGTCCAGTCCGCTGGCGGACAGGGTGGTGTGGGCATAGTCACGGAACAGCCCGTCCAGCACCGGCGTTTTCGCCAGCGTAACGGCGTTGTCGTCTGCCGCCGGCGCAAGGCCGAAGCCGTCCATGATGATAAGAGTTGTCGGAGTTTTGTTCATGCCTTTCCTCCTGAGAGCTCAGTCCTGATTGGCGGCGTTGATGATCTCCACAAAGTCAGCAGCATTCAAGGCGGCGCCGCCGATGAGGCCGCCGTCGATGTCGGGCTGACCCAGCAGCTCCGCGGCGTTGGCAGGCTTCATGGAGCCGCCGTACTGGATGGTGATGGAACGGGCGATGCGGGCACCGTACAGGTGGCGCACGGTGGTGCGGATGAAGGTGCAGACCTCCGCAGCCTGCTCGGCGGTGGCGGTCTTGCCGGTGCCGATGGCCCACACGGGCTCATAGGCGATGACGCACTTGCGCAGCTTCTCGGCGGACACGCCGGCCAGCGCGGACTTCACCTGCAGGGCGATGAGCTCCATGGTGATGCCCAGCTCCCGCTGCTCCAGCGTCTCGCCCACGCAGATAATGGGGTGCAGACCGGCCTCCAGCGCGGCCAGCACCTTCTTGTTGACGATGAGATCCGTCTCACCGAAATACTGGCGGCGCTCGGAGTGGCCGATGATGACGTACTTCACGCCCAGATCCTTCAGCATATCGGCGGAGACCTCGCCGGTGTAGGCGCCGGACTTCTCAAAGAACACGTTCTGCGCGCCAACGGACACGCGGGCGTCCTTGAAGGCCTTGATGGCGGTGGAGATGTTCACGGCGGGGACGCACACCACTACGTCGCACCACTTGGCCTTGGGCAGCAGAGCCTTCAGCTCCTCAGCGAATTTTTTCGTCTCGCTGGCGGTCTTGTTCATCTTCCAGTTGCCGGCGATAATGGTCTTACGGTATCTGCGATTCATAACTTGTTTACTCCTCTGTCTTCTTTAAACTATTCTATCGACACAAATTTTGCTTTGATACGATCCATGTAAAGGGGATGGCCGTCCCCTGTCAGGGCTGCTTACTTGTCCAGCAGGCAGGCCACGCCGGGCAGCTCCAGACCCTCCAGAAATTCCAGAGACGCGCCGCCGCCGGTGCTGATGTGGGTGATCTTGTCGGCAAAGCCCATCTGCTCCACCGCCGCGGCACTGTCGCCGCCGCCCACGATGGTGATGGCACCGCTGTCGGCCAGCGCCTGCGCCATGGCGCGGGTGCCGGCGGCAAAGTTCTCAAACTCGAACACGCCCATAGGCCCGTTCCACACCACGGTGCCGGCGCCCTTCACGGCGTCGCAGAACGTCCGGATGGTGTCGGGGCCGATGTCCATGCCCTCCCAGCCGTCGGGGATGGCCATGGTGCTGACCACCTGACGCTTGGCGTCGTTGGAGAAATCGTCCGCCGCCATGGTGTCGGAGGGCAGCAGCAGCTTCACGCCGTTCTTTTCCGCTTTGGCGATCATCTCCCGGGCGTAGTCCAGCTTATCCTCCTCGCACAGGCTCTTGCCGATGGAGCCGCCCTGCGCCTTGGCGAAGGTGTAGGCCATGCCGCCGCCGATGATGATGGTGTCGGCCTTGTCCAGCAGGTTGTTGATGACGCCGATCTTATCGCTGACCTTGGCACCGCCCAGCACCGCCACGAAGGGGCGCTTGGGGTTATTGAGTGCACCGCCCATGACCTCCAGCTCCTTGGCCACCAGCAGACCGGACACGGCGGGCAGATAGGCCGCCACACCGGCGGTGGAGGCGTGGGCGCGGTGAACGGTGCCGAAGGCGTCGGACACATATAGCTCCGCCATGGAGGCCAGCTCCTCGGCGAAGGAGGGGTCGTTCTTCTCCTCGCGGGGATCAAAGCGCAGGTTTTCCAGCAGCATGATCTGACCGCCCTGCAGCGCCGCGGCCTTGGCCTTGGCGTCCTCGCCCACGATGTCCTTGGCGAAGATGACCTCCTGCCCCAGCAGCTCGCTGAGACGCTGCGCCACGGGGGCCAGGCTCAGCTTGGCCTTCCACTCGCCCTTGGGCTTGCCCAGATGGGAGCAGGCGATGACCGCCGCCTTCTTCTCCAGCAGGTAGCGGATGGTGGGCAGCGCCGCCACGATGCGCTTGTCGCTGGTGATAGCGCCCGTCTCCTTATCCTGCGGCACATTGAAATCGCAGCGCAGCAGGATCTTCTTCCCAGCCACGTCCACGTCCAGAATGGTCTTTTTATTGTAGTTCATACGGATACATCTCCTTTTGAAATAGTATGTGTATGGAAAAAACAGATCAGCGCTCCGCCATCTCACCCTGCCCCGACAGGCCGGGGAACCCGTTCTGCCGCAGAGCCTCGTAGGTCAGAATGGCCACGGAGTTGCTGAGATTCAGACTGCGTGCCTCCGCGCGCATGGGCAGCCGGATGCACCGGCCGTAGTGGGCCGTGCGGAACGCCTCCGGCAGCCCTGCCGTCTCCTTGCCGAAGAACAGCCAGCAGTCCGGCGAGAACCGGGCCTGTGTGTAGTCCTGCGGCGCCTTGGTGGTAGCCAGCCAGAGATCATCGGCGGCCTCCGGGTTCTGCCGGAAGAAATCGTCCAGTCCGTCGTAGTCCCGGACGGTCACCAGATGCCAGTAGTCAAGACCCGCCCGCTTTACGGCACGATCGGAGATGTCGAAGCCCAGCGGACGGATAAGATGCAGAGAGCATCCCGTGGCGGCGCAGGTGCGGGCAATGTTGCCGCAGTTCTGGGGGATCTCCGGTTCGACCAGCACAATGTGAAGCATACAGGGCAGCCCTCCTCAAATACCTGCCTATTGTAATGCAATAGAACGGGAAATGCAACTCAAAAATGGCAAAAACCCCTGCGTTTTCTTAGAAATACAAAAAATGACCTCTATTTCCATGAAAAAATGGCGATTTGCATGAGCCTTTTCCGTCCCGAAAAATTATTGCCAAAAAAAGTGGGAAAAATACTGGATTTTCCCGTAAAGCCTGTTATAATAGGAACAGGCAAACCAAGCTGAGGGGAGGAAGGGCCAATGGATCGGTTGGACTGTGTAAAAGCCAATAGCTGCTGTGTGTGCGCTTCCTCTGCCGAGGCGTGCGCCGTCTGCATCGCAAAAGACCGCTCTGACCGGCGGTAAGGGCGATGTGGCGGCGCTTTTTGTTTGTTTTTTAACAGGTATGCCATGACCGGCAGCGGTCGAAAAAATATTCCATAACGGACAGAAAGCGAGAGGTTTAACACCATGATTTCTCACGGCAAGGACATCAAGATCTTCACCGGCAACGCCAACCCCGCATTGGCACAGGAGATCTGCAAGCTCATCGGCATCAAGCTGGGCGAGGCAGAGGTCAAATCCTTTGCGGACGGCGAGGCCTCGGTCTCTCTGTATGAGAGCGTCCGCGGCAGCGATGTGTTTCTCATCAACTCCACCTGCAAGCCGGTCAATGACAGCCTGATGGAGCTGCTCATCATGATCGACGCCTGCAAGCGTGCCTCCGCGGGTCGTGTTACCGCGGTGATCCCCTATTTCGGCTATGCCCGTCAGGATCGTAAGGCCAAGAGCCGCGATCCCATCTCCGCCAAGCTGGTGGCCAACATGATCACCGCCTCCGGCGCCGACCGCGTGCTGACCATGGATCTCCACGCCAGCCAGATCCAGGGCTTCTTCGACATCCCTGTGGACAACCTGCTGGGCAACCCCGTGTTCGTGGACTACTACGCCAAGAAGTTCGGCGAGAAGTGCGAGAACATGGCGGTGGTGTCCCCCGACGTGGGCAGCGTGGCCCGCGCCCGCACCTTCGCCCAGAAGCTGCACATGAGCCTTGCCATCGTGGACAAGCGCCGTCAGAAGGCCAACCAGTGCGAGGTCATGAACGTCATCGGCGACGTGGCCGGTAAGGACTGCATCCTGTTCGACGATATGATCGACACCGCCGGCTCCATCTGCAACGCGGCCAAGGCCATCGTGGAGGTGGGCGGCGCCAACAGCGTGTACGCCTGCGCCAGCCATGGCGTGCTGTCCGGCCCGGCGCTGGAGCGTCTGAGCAGCAGCGTCATCAAGGAGGTCGCTCTGCTGAACACCATCCCCGAGACGATGGGCGCAGGCTGCGACAAGATCAAGTACCTGTCCGTGGCGCCTATGTTCGCCGAGGCCATCGAGCGCATCTATCAGGAGATCTCCATCGCTAAGCTGTTCAACTAAGCGCTTTTCAAACGGCGGAAGCTATGCTATACTGTGGGGGACTGCGTTTGCAGTCCCCCTTACTTTTTCAAAAGGAGGCGAGAGCCTTGTTTTTTAATCGGAATCAGGCCGGCGGCGTCAACTGGATCCTTGTGGGGCTGGGCAATCCCGGCAGCAAGTACGAATCCACCCGCCACAACATGGGGTGGCTGGCGCTGGACAGCCTGATGGAAAAGGAGAATTTCAAGCTCAACAAGCTGCGGTTCAAGGCGTGGACAGGTATTCTGGAGAAAAACGGCAACAAAATACTGGTGATGAAGCCCCAGACCTACATGAACCTGTCCGGTGAGTCCGTGGGCGAGGCCGCCCGGTTCTACAAGGTGCCGGCGGATCATGTGGTGGTCATCTCCGACGACGTCTCCCTCGCGGCGGGACGGCTGCGGATCCGCAAAAGCGGGTCGGCGGGCGGCCACAACGGGCTGAAGAATATCATCCAGCACCTTGGGACGGACGGGTTCCCCCGCATCAAGGTGGGTGTGGGGATGCCGGAGCATCCCGACCATGAGATGGTGAACTGGGTGGTGGGCAAGCCCCAGGGCGAGGAGGCCAAGCTGCTGCGCGCCACGCTGGATCGGGCGGCGGAGGCGGCGCTGTGCCTTATTGAGCAGGGGGCTGACACGGCCATGAACCGTTTCAACAGCTGACATTTTTCAGGTAAATTTCAGAAAGCACGCATAGAATATACGCTGATACCAAGTCAAAAAACAGCGCAGGCGCTGATCTCGGAAGGGAGGGAGAGCACTTGGAGGGACTGATCCGACAGCTTTTGACGCTGCCGCAGCTACAGGAGCTGACGGCGGGCATGGCGGGCCGGGAGAAGCACAGCATGGTCACGGGGCTCTCCCCCGTGCAGCGCGCCGCGGTGGCGGCGGCTGCGGCGGAGCAGAGCGGCAGACCCCTTTTGATGCTGTGTGCCGACGAGCAGGAGTGCGCCCGGCAGACCGCCGATCTGCGCGCCCTTACCGGTGAGGAGCCGGTGGTGCTGCCCGCCAGAGAGTGGCAGCTGCGGCCTGCGGCGGCGTACAGCCGCCAGTGGGAGTACCGGCGGCTGTGGGCACTGTACCGCCTGGCACAGGAGAAGCCCTGTGTGATGGTGGCGACGGCGGCGGCCATGGCGCAGCTGTGTCTGCCGGCGGCGGTGCTGCAAAAGACCGCCTTCACGCTGGAGGTGGGGCAGCGGTACGATGTGACGGCACTGACGGCGCAGCTCACGGCGGCGGGCTACGTCCGCGCCCAGCAGGTAGAGGGCGCAGGACAGTTCGCCCTCCGCGGCGGTATTCTGGATATCTTCTCCCCCGGCCCGGAGCGTCCGGTGCGCTGCGAGTTCTTCGACGACGAGCTGGACAGCATGGGCGATTTCGACGTGACCACCCAGCGCCGTGTGGAGAACCGGCAGCGCTTTACGGTGCTGCCCGCCGGCGAGGTGCTGCCGTTTTACAACGAAAATGCGGCGGAAAGCGCCGCCAAGCGCATAGACGCGGCGGCAAAGCGTCTGGCAAAGAAGGAGAATGCCGCCGCCCTGCGGCAGCGGCTGGAGGAGGACGCCCAGTCCCTGCGGCAGGGGGTGACGCCTCCCGGCGGCGACCGGTATCTGGCGGCGGTGTACCCCGACGCGGCCACGGCCTTCGATTATCTGCCGGAGGACTGTCTTGTCTGCGTCAGCGAGGCGGGCCGGGTGCAGGAGGCACTGAAGGCCTTTGTATGGCAGGTAAAGCAGGATGTAACGGCGTCCATGGAGGCCGGTCAGATGGCAGGCGCCTTCGGGCGGCTGACACTGACGGAGACGGAAACGGCGGCGGCGCTGGAGCGCTTCCCCGTGTGCCAGATGGAGAGCCTGCCCACCAGCCGGTATCTGGTGGCGCCCAAGCTGCTGCTGGACATCTCCGCCAAGCAGCTGTCCAGCTACGGCGGCAGTCTGGAGACGGCGGCCACCGATATCGTACACTATCTCACCGCCGGGTACGGCGTGCTGGTGCTGTGCGGCGGCGAGGTGCGGGCAAAGAATATGCAGGAGCTGCTGCACCGGAAAAAGATCCCCGCCGCGCTGGAGCTGTCCGGCAGCGCCGTGCCGAAGCGGGGGCAGGTGTGCATCACCGTGGGCGCGCTCAGCGCCGGCAGCGAGTGGCCGGCGCTGAAGCTGGCGGTGCTGACGGAGGGACAGCTCACCGAGAAGCTGTCCGGCAGCCGGAAAAAGCCCCGTGCCGCCAAGACGGACAGCCGGCAGAAAATACAATCCTACACCGATCTGGCGGTGGGCGATCTGGTGGTACACGTCCACCACGGCATCGGGCGGTTCGCCGGGATGCTGCGTCTGCCGGTGGACGGCGTGGAGAAGGACTATATCAAGATCAACTACGCCGGCAGCGACTGCCTGTATGTACCGGCCACATCGCTGGATCTGGTGAGCAAATACATCGGCGGCGGCGACGAGGCGGCGGAAAAGACGAAGCTGAACAAGCTGTCCGGCGACCAGTGGGCCAAGACCACCCGCCGGGCCAAGGCGGCGGCAAAGGATCTGGCCGAGGAGCTGATCAAGCTGTATGCCCAGCGCCAGCGGCAGACCGGCTTCGCCTTTTCGCCGGACTCCCCGTGGCAGCGGGAGTTTGAGGATGATTTCGACTACACGGAGACGGACGACCAGCTGGCCGCCATCCGGGATATCAAGCGGGATATGGAGAAGCCGGCGCCCATGGATCGGCTGCTGTGCGGCGATGTGGGCTACGGCAAGACGGAGGTGGCGCTGCGGGCGGCCATGAAGTGCATTCTGGACGGCAAACAGGCCGCCATTCTGGTACCCACCACCGTGCTGGCACAGCAGCACTACGCCACGGCCATCGCCCGGTTCCGGGCGTTCCCGGTGACGGTGGAGGTGCTGTCCCGATTCCGCACACCGGCGCAGGTGAAGGACGTGCTGGAGCGGGTGAAAACGGGCAGAGTGGATCTGCTCATCGGCACCCACAAACTGCTGGCCAAGAGCGTGGAGTTCAAGGATCTGGGTCTGCTCATCATCGACGAGGAGCAGCGCTTCGGCGTGACCCATAAGGAGAAGCTGCGCCAGCGGACGGAGCAGGTGGACACGCTGACGCTGTCCGCCACGCCCATCCCCCGGACGCTGAACATGGCCCTCAGCGGCATCCGGGACATGAGCACCATCGAGCAGCCGCCGCAGGAGCGGCAGCCGGTGCAGACCTATGTACTGGAGCACGACTGGGGCATCGTCACCGAGGCCATCCGGCGGGAGCTGGATCGGGGCGGGCAGGTGTACTACCTGCACAACCGGGTGGAGAACATCGACTCCACCGCCTCCCGGCTGCGGGAGCTGCTGGGCGACGGCGTGACGGTGGAGACCGCCCATGGCAAAATGGCGGAGGGTGAGCTGAGCCGCGTCATGAGCCGCATGGCGGAGGGCGACATCGACGTGCTGGTATGCACCACCATCATCGAAACGGGCATTGACATCCCCAACGTGAACACCCTCATCATCGAGGACGCAGACCGGCTGGGACTCAGCCAGCTCCACCAGATCCGGGGGCGTATCGGCCGGTCGGCCCGGCGGGCGTACGCCTATCTGACGTACCGCACCGGCAAGGTGCTGACGGAGGTGGCCGCCAAGCGGCTCACCGCCATACGGGAATATGTGGAGTTCGGCTCCGGCTTCAAGATCGCCATGCGGGATCTGGAGATCCGGGGCGCCGGAAACCTATTAGGCCCCGAGCAGTCGGGCTACATGATGTCTGTGGGCTATGATATGTACCTGAAGCTGCTGAACGACGCGGTGCTGGAGCAGCAGGGCCGGGGCGCGGAGGTGCGGGCGGAATGCTCCGCCGACCTGACGGTGCCGGCCTACATCCCGGAGGGGTATGTACCCGCTGCCGAGCAGCGGATGGATCTGTACCGCCGCATCGCCGCGCTGCGAACGCCGGCGGACGAGGCCGACCTGACGGACGAGCTGCTGGACCGGTACGGCGACGTGCCAAAGCCGGTAACGGCGCTGCTGCACGTGGCCATGCTCCGCGCGGCGGCCATGGAGACGGGCATCACCGACATCACCCAGAAGGGGCGGCAGCTGCTGTTCAGCTTCGATACGCGCATCGACCCGGCGGCGCTGCTGGCGGTGTGTACCATGGCGGGCTACCGGAACCGCTTGCAGCTGTCGGCGGGAACGGAGCCGCGGCTGACGCTGTTTTTACAGCCAAACGAGGATGCATTGGACGCCGCAGGCGGCCTTGTAGAAAAGCTGCGTTTGCAGCAGAATGAGATACAGGGACGAAAGTCCCAAGAAGGAGGAACTGAGCATGAAGAATAATTGGGTGCGCCTGATCGCCGGTGCGCTGGCCTCTGTGGTGCTGGTGGGAGCCATCTCCCTCACCGGAGGCATGAAGAAGGGACACCGCACCGACGGCCTGCTGTATGAGGCCAGCGGGCTCCATCCCGACGCGGAGCTGCTGCTCATCGACGGGCAGACCGTGACGGCGGAGGAGTATCTGTATTGGCTGGCCTACGACTGCGAGTATCTGAGCAACTATGTGCCGAATGTGGACTGGAGCGCCGAGCTGACCGCGGGCGTGACCTACGGCGACTATGCCAAAACCGAGGCCGTGGAGACGGTGAAGCTGTACAGCGTGGTGCGGGCATGGGCGCAGGAGGCCGGTGTGACGCTGACCGAGGAGGATCAGGCGGCGCTGGAGGCACAGCGGCAGGCGTATGTGGAGTACTACGGCGGCGAGGAGGCCTACCAGCAGCAGCTGGCGGCAATGGGCCTTACGGAGGAGGCGTATGACCGCATCCCGGAGACGGCGTTCCTGTACCAGAGGCTGGAGACGGAGTTCAGCACCGAGGGCAGCGCCCTGTATCCCGACGGGGCGGCGCTGGCTCAGTACGCGGCGGACAACGGCTACCTGACGGGCCGCGCCATCTATGTACCCGCCGGTGACGGCGCCGAGGAGGAGGCCAACGGCTACCTCAAGCGGATGCAGGAGGCGGAGGATAAGCTGGCCGAGCACGCCGCCATCTGTCAGGAACGGGGCGTGGATCAGAAGGACAGCATCACCTTCACCGTGACGGATGGCGACCCTGTCTGCGAGGCGGCCATGGCGCTGGCGGCCAACGAGGTGTCGGATGTGATCGCCGTGGACGAGGGCTACTACATCTTCCTGCGGGAGGAGACGGATCTGTCCGCGGTGCTGCCTGCGTATTTCAATGCCCTGCTGCAGGCGCGGCGCGGCACGGCCAACGTGGTCTATAACGAGGAGCTGTACGCCTCCATCGACACCGGCACGTTCTACCAGACGCTGACGCAGCTGCGCAGCCAGCTGACGCAGACCGTGCAGCCGACTGAAAAGTAAAGTGCCTATCCGTCAAAATGACGGAAAGGGCGGGGCTGCCATGCACCTTTTGACGATTTTTTAACAAACTTCAAATTGACCGTTGACTATTGTTAAAAAGTTGACTATCATGAGCATAGACATTCGTTATACAAAGCGGTATAATGAGCTTAATCTTTATAGGAGGTAACTTTCATGAAAGACCTGTATGTTGTCAATTGCTGCAGAACCGCGATCGGTTCCTTTGGCGGCTCCCTGAAGAACACCCCCGCTGCCGACATGGGCGCTGTGGTGGTCAAGGAGGCTCTGAAGCGCGCCAACATTGCACCTGAGAACGTGGATGAGCTGATGTTCGGCTGCATCCTGACCTCTGCTCAGGGTCAGAACGTGGCGCGTCAGGTTTCTATCAAGGCCGGCATCCCCTATTCCGTGCCCGCCTACACCGTCGGCATGGTCTGCGGCTCCGGTATGAAGTCCGTCATCGAGGGCGCCCGCTCCATTCTGGCCGGTGATTCCGACATCGTGGTCTGCGGCGGTACCGAGAACATGAGCGCCGCTCCCTTTGCCTCCATGGACGCCCGCTGGGGCGCTCGTATGGGCGACAAGAAGCTGGTGGACACCATGATCAAGGACGGCCTGTGGGACGCCTATAACAACTACCACATGGGTACCACCGCCGAGAACATCAACGATATCTGGGGCATCACCCGCCGCGAGCAGGACGAGTTCGCCGCCGCCTCCCAGCAGAAGGCGGAGGCCGCACAGGCATCCGGCCGCTTCGACGACGAGATCGTTCCCGTGATGGTCAAGGTCAAGAAGGACATGGTCCCCTTCGCCAAGGACGAGTATCCCAAGGCCGGCGTCACCGCTGACAGCATCGCCAAGCTGAAGGGCGCGTTCCCCGTGGGTCCCGAGTCCCCCAATCCCCAGGTGGTACATACCTTCGAGGTCACCGGCGCACGGGATGCTGCCGATAAGGGCACTCAGCGCGTCACCGCCGCCAACGCCTCCGGCATCAACGACGGCGCTGCCGCCATCGTGCTGGCCTCCGGCGAGGCTGTGGAGAAGTACGGTCTGAAGCCCATGGCCAAGCTGATCGGCTGGGGTCAGGGCGGCGTGGATCCCAAGATCATGGGCGTCGGTCCCGTGGTGGCTTCCCGCAACGCTATGAAGAAGGCCGGCGTGACCATCGACGACATCGACCTGGTGGAGGCCAACGAGGCCTTTGCCGCGCAGTCCATCGCTGTGGCCCGCGAGCTGCACTTTGACATGAGCAAGGTCAACGTCAACGGCGGCGCTATCGCTCTGGGTCATCCCGTGGGCGCGTCCGGTGCACGTATCATCGTCACTCTGCTGCACGAGATGCAGAAGCGTCCCGAGGCCAAGAAGGGTCTGGCGACCCTGTGCATCGGCGGCGGCATGGGCACCGCAGTGGTGTTCGAGAAGTGCTGAAGCACGCCTGAAAGTGCATAAAAACAGAGCCGCTCATGCGGCTCTGTTTTTTTATGCTGTGCGTGGAATGCGGTTCCTGTAGGGGCGGAAGCCCTCCTCCGTGCGGCAAAAAGCGACAACAAAACGTATAATACGGCAAAAAGATCACCCTGCGTATTTGATACGCAGGGTGATCTGCTGCTTTTGGACGAATTATTTCTTAATCTCGCCGTTGGCGGCGGCGGTCAGGTAGGCATTGATAAAGCCGTCGATATCGCCGTCCATCACGGCCTGGATGTTGCCCATCTCGTAGCCGGTGCGGGTATCCTTGGCCAGCGTGTAGGGCATGAACACATAGGAACGGATCTGGCTGCCCCACTCGATCTTCATCTGGACGCCCTTCAGGTCGCTGATCTTCTCGGCGTGCTGCTGGAGCTTCAGCTCCGCCAGCTTGGCGCGCAGCATCTTCATGGCGTTGTCGCGGTTCTGGAACTGGCTGCGCTCCGTCTGGCAGAACACCACGATGCCGGTGGGCAGGTGGGTCAGACGGACGGCAGAGGAGGTCTTGTTGATGTGCTGGCCGCCTGCACCGGAGGAGCGGCAGGCCTGCATCTCAATGTCCTCGGGCCGGATCTCAATCTCGCTGTCATCCTCCAGCTCCGGCATGACCTCCAGCGCGGCAAAGCTGGTCTGGCGGCGGGCATTGGCGTCGAAGGGGCTGACGCGCACCAGACGGTGGACGCCATTCTCGCTCTTCAGATAGCCGTAGGCATTTTCGCCCTCGATGAGGATGGTGGCGGATTTGATGCCCGCCTCGTCACCGGCCTCGTAGTCCATGAGCTGATAGGTATAGCCGTGGCGCTCGGCCCAGCGGGTGTACATCCGGTACAGCATCTCCGTCCAGTCCTGCGCCTCGGTGCCGCCGGCGCCGGCGTGGAAGGTGAGAATGGCGTTGTTGCCGTCATATTCGCCGGACAGCAGGGCGGCCAGTCGGCGCTCGCTGATCTCCTTTTCCAGCGTGTTGTAGCCCTCCACCACGTCGTCCAGCTGGGAGGGATCGTCCTCCTCCTGCGCCATTTCGCACAGGGTCAGGGTATCCTCCCACTCGGACACCAGCTTGTCGTGCTTTTTGATCTTGTTCTCCAGACGCTTGACCTGACGGCTCACCTGCTGGCTGCGCTCCAGATCGTTCCAGAAGCCCTCCTGCTCCGTCTCCTTCTGGAGCTCGGCCAGCTCCTCCCGCGCCTTGGGGATGCCCAGCGCCTTTTCCAGCTCACCCAGCGTGGGCTCCAGCGCCAGCAGCTTCTGCTTATACTCGTCGTATTCGATGACTGCCATATATCGTTTCCTCCGCTTGAAAAATTCCTTAGCCTTACTATTATATCAAAAAATGCCTGTTTGTAAAGAGGGAGAGCCTTTTGCGGAACGATTTGCCCGTCCGCACCGTCATAAGAGACAGAGGACGCGTCCTTTCCGGAAAATTAACTGCTTTGTTACAAATTGACTCTTTTACTTTTGCACAGATTGTACTATAATATTTTTCCGGGAAAGTTCGCCTTTCCCCGCACTACATAAATAGATTGAGGAGATCCATATGAAACGTATCATTTCGCTGCTGCTTGCTGTGATGACTGTTTTGGCACTGACCGCCTGCGGCGGAAAAACGACCACCGTGGACGCACAGAGCCTTGCCAAGGCGCTGGTGGAGAAGACCGCCTTTGAGTCCGAGCTGTCCGCCGTCTCCAAGGAGGAGCTGGGCTACTATTTCCAGCTTCCGGAAAAGTGCGACGCAGCGGCGTATATGTCCGCCGGCTCCACTGCCGAGGAGGTTTTTGTCATCGAGTGCTACGACGCGGCGGCCGCCTCTGCCCTCCGCACGTCCATGCAGGAGTTTCTGAACAGCCAGAAGACGGAGATGGAGCGCTATCTGCCCGCCGAGGTGGAGCGCATCAACGGCGCGATCTTTGAGACCTACGGCACCTGCGTGGTGCTGTGCGTCACCTCTGACGCCGACACCGCCCGCGGCATCATCAAGGAGTATGTAAAGTGAGCCCGCGCCGGGCATATGGCGGCCGCCGCTATCGCCGCCGCCGCAGTCCGCTGCCCGCTCTGCTGCTGGTGATCGTGCTGGCGGCGCTGGTGCTGGGCGCACTGGCTATTTTTACGGACGTATTCAAAAAAGATAAGCCGGCGCCTGCGCCGGATGACCCGGTCATAACGCAGCCGGACGACGGGCAGCAGCCCGACGACGGCACGGACGGGCAGGGCGGGGAGGACGGTCAGCAGCCGGACGACACCCAGCAGCCGGACGACACCCAGCAGCCCACCGGCAATAAGACGCTGGACACCATCACCACCGACGCCACGCCCTACCAGTCCGGCGGCGTGTATGTGGTGGGCGATACCGGCTTCGAGATGTACAACTACGTGGACAGTCTGGCCAAGAACTATGCGGATATCGTGACATCCGTGGCTGACCAGCTCGCCGGTGTCAGCACCGTGTACGCCATGGCTGTGCCGCTGTCCAGCGGCATCACACTGCCGGACGCGCTGTACAGCGACATCCCCGGCAGCGATCAGGCTCAGGCGGAGAAGGATATTCTGGCCGCCATGGGGAACAATGTAAAGACGGTACCTCTCCACGATACGCTGATGGCCCATCGCGGCGAGTATATCTACTTCCGCACCGACCACCACTGGACGGGACTGGGCGCGTACTACGCCTATGTGCAGTTCTGCGCCGCCAAGGGCATCACGCCCCACAGCCTGTCGGAGTATGAGGTCAGCCAGTACGACGGCTTCCTCGGCTCGTTCTACAACGACGGCGGAAAGCCCGACGCCATGAAGAATCACCCTGATACGGTGACGGCGTATCACCCCATCAGCACCGAGGCGCGGATGCAGTACGGCAAGACGGCAGACAGCCTGACGCCCGGCAAGGTGATCTACGACGAGTCCGACGCAGCTGCCGGACTGAAGTACGGCACGTTCATCATGGGCGACAACCCCTACACCGTCATCGAGAACCCCGACCTGTCCGACGGGTCCAAGTGCATTGTGGTGAAGGAGTCCTTCGGCAATGCCTTCGTGCCGTTTTTGGTGGATCACTACCAGACGGTCTACGTCATCGACTACCGCTATTACAGCGGCAGCGTCTCCGCCCTCGCCAAGACCAACGGCGTCACGGATGTGATCTTCGCCAATAACCTGTCCGCCATCCGCGGCAGCTATCAGGTAGGCAAGCTGGCGGGCGTCAAGTAACCGCATACCAACAGAATGGGGCAGGCTCGCCTGCCCCATTTTCCGGTCATCGCATATGTAACGATTCAAGCAAAGGAGCCGACCCATGGTTTTCAGCAGCACCACATTCCTGCTGGCGTTTCTGCCGCTGGTGGGGATCCTCTACTTTATCTGCCCCAAGAAGCTGCGCAACGCGCTGCTCCTTGTGTTCAGCCTGCTGTTCTACGGCTGGGGCGAGCCGAAATATATCCTCATCATGCTGTTCTCCACCGTATTCGACTACTGCAACGGCCTGGCCATCGGACACCTCCGCGCCGCGGGGAAGCCCAAGGGCGCCAAGGCGGTGCTGGTGGTGTCCGTGGTGGGCAACCTGAGCATTCTGGGATTCTTCAAGTATACGGATTTCGCCATCACCAACCTCAACGGCCTGCTGGGGACGGCCATTCCCGCGCTGGGACTGCTGCTGCCCATCGGCATCTCGTTCTACACCTTCCAGACCATGAGCTACACCATCGACGTGTACCGGGGCGTGGTACCGCCCCAGCGGAATATCATCGACTTCAGCGCCTATGTGACGCTGTTCCCCCAGCTCATCGCCGGGCCTATCGTCCAGTACAAGGCGGTGGCGGCGGATCTGGAGAACCGGAGCCGGGAGTCACTGGCGGACGCCAGCGCCGGTATGCAGCGGTTCGTCATCGGTCTCGGCAAGAAGGTGCTGCTGGCCAACCAGATGGGCGCCGTGTGGGAGGAGATCGCCGTCATGTCCGCGCCCTCCGTGGTCACGGCATGGCTGGGCGCGCTGGCCTTTACCTTCCAGATCTACTTCGATTTCTCCGGCTACTCCGACATGGCCATCGGCCTTGGACGGCTGTTCGGCTTCCGGTTTCTGGAGAACTTCAACTATCCCTACGAGTCCCGCACCGTCACGGAGTTCTGGCGGCGCTGGCACATCAGCCTGTCCACATGGTTCCGGGAGTATGTGTATATCCCGCTGGGCGGCAACCGCAAGGGGCTGGGCCGCCAACTGCTGAACATTACCATCGTCTGGTTTCTCACCGGACTGTGGCACGGCGCCAGCTGGAACTTTGTGCTGTGGGGCGTGTACTACGCCGTGCTGCTGCTGCTGGAAAAGACGTTCCTGCTGCAATGGCTGGATCGTGTACCCGCCGTGGTGGGGCATATCTATACCTGCCTGTGCTTTATCATGGGCTGGGTGCTGTTCGCCATCACCGACTTCACGCAGCTGGGGGCGTATCTGGGGCATATGTTTTCCGGTACGCTGTTCGACGGCACCGCCGCCTACCTGCTGCGCAGCTTCTGGCTGGTGCTGGTGCTGGCGGTCATCGGCTGCACGTCCCTGCCCAAGCGGCTGTGGAGCCGGTGGGAGGGCGGCATGGCTCCCGCCGCGTCCGACGCGCTGCGCACCGTCTGGATGGTGCTGGTGCTGCTGGTGTCCGTGGCCTTTCTGGTGGGCGACAGCTACAACCCGTTTTTGTATTTCCGATTCTGAGGAGGCTGCACGATGAAACGAAATATGCTGGCGCCGCTGATCGCCATCTGCGTGATCCTGCTGGGCCTGTCCGTGGGCAGCTTCTTCTTTACGCCGGATCGGACCTTTTCCGAGAATGAGAACCGCTATCTCCAGACCACGCCTGAGCTGACGGCGGACAGCGTGCTGTCCGGCAGATTCATGACCGAGGTGGAGAACTACACCAGTGACCAGATCCTGCTGCGGGACCTCTGGACCGGCGCCCGTTCCGCCCTGCAAAGAGCGGAGGGGCGGCAGGATATCAGCGGCACCTATCTGGGCGCGGAGGGGCGCTACTTTGCCAAGGTCACCGACGATACCTTCAACTGGAGCAACTACGAAAAGAACCTGACGGCGGTAGAGCAGTTCTTCGCCGCCAACAGCGGCAAACGCTGCACGGCGCTGATCGCGCCCAGTCCCGCCGGGGTGTTGGGTGAATACCTGCCGAAAAACGCCCCCTACTACGACGAGGGCAAGGCATTTTCCCTGCTGACGGACAAGCTGGGCGGGACGTTCGCCGACACCCGCACGGCGCTGGCGGAGGTGGAGGATCCCTACTACCACACCGACCACCACTGGACGACAGCGGGCGCGCAGAGTGCCTACCATGTCTGGGCGGCGGCCACCGGACACGCCGCCCGGGACTATGCGTTGGTGCAGGCCACCGACAGCTTCCGGGGGACGCTGTACTCCAAGGTGCTGCTGCCGGACAGCGTATATGACGCGGTGGACTACTGCCCGGACATCTCCATCGTCTCCGCCGACTGCGACGGCACGGAGCGGGACAGCCTGTACGACATGACGGCGCTGGAGAAGAAGGACAAGTACGAGCTGTTTCTGGGCGGCAACTACGCCAAGGCGGTGCTGCGCACCGGCACGGAGAACGGAAAGCACCTGCTGGTCGTCAAGGACTCCTTTGCCAACTGCTTTGTGCCGTTCCTCGCCGGGGACTATGAGACCATCACCATGGTGGATCTGCGGTACTGCCGGGAGAAGATACAGCCGCTGGCTGATGCCGCCGACGATATCCTGGTGCTGTACGAGATCACCAACTTTGCCGCCGACAGCAACCTGTTCAAGCTGAACCTGCAATAAACGCAAAAAAAGATGACCGCTTTCGCGGTCATCTTTTTTTGTCGTCTCAGAAGTCCACGACACCCTCCAAAACCCGGAGGTCGTAGGGCTCGAACACCACCTTGCGGTAAGCGTCCACGTCCATCTTCACGCCGGTCCAGTCACTGTGGATCTCGCCGGTCTGTTTGATGAGGATGTCGTACAGGATATCGTAGGTCACGCCGTCCGGCCCCTCCTCCACAATGGTGGAGTAGGGAAGGGTCTTGTGGTACGTCATGTGCAGACCCTTGTACTCGAAGTGGAAGCCGTTGCGCATCCGGCAGCCGTCCAGCCCCTTGTAGGTGAACAGCCGCTTCAGATCCCGCAGGATCTTGTCATTGTCCTGCTCATACAGGTTCTCCGGCGTCGTCTCCGTGTAGTCGTAGCGGAATTGGATGGGGATGTTGTAGGGCAGGAAGCGCTCCACATAGGCGATGAGCTTGTCCGCCGGGTAGTTCTTGTACAGCACGCAGTTGATGCGGGTGGGGCAGGCAATCTTCCCCAGGATCTCGTCGGGGCTCTCCTCTACATAGTGTACCAGATGGCGGGAGATGTTCATGCAGGTGATCTTTCCCTTGTTCCGCTCCGTGAACGCCAGCATCTCCTCGAAGCTGGTGGTCTCCTGCGCGGGGAAGGTGGTATTGATATACACCTTATGGGTGGTGGGAATGGCGTCCAGCATCCGCTGGAGTGCGTCCAGATCGGCCAGCGGCTCGCCGCCGGTGAACACAAAGTCGCAATAGGGTGTGACAGCGTCCATGGTGCGGATGCTGGCGATGATCTTCTCCAGACTGAAGCCGGTGCAGTCTGCGTATTCTTTTTTGTTGATGCAGAAGGGACAGTGATTCTGGCAGTCGTAGGGAACAAAGACTGTGACAGTAGCGCCGCCCTCCCGTGTTTTATAGGGATGGGTCATGTTGTTGATAACCTCTCATGTAAATGTACCGCAATAGTATATATCAAATAATGGGGAAAAGCAAGGAAAATATATGGAAATGTCTTGTTTTCTTATTAACGAAGTGCGTCAATCGCCGCAGCGCCGCAGCTCGTCGCGGATCTGGGCGAAAGCGGCATTCTCGCCCTGCTCCTTCAGCAGCAGGAGCCAGCGATCCAGCAGCGCCGCCGTGTCCGCGTGCATAAAGCGGCTGGCATCGGTGCGGCTGAGATCCTTGGAGCGCTGGTAGTAGTCGTAGGGCGAGGCATCGGTGTACTGGTCGCCCTGATAGACGCGGCAGGCGGCGATACGGTCGCAGAACATCTCCGCCACATATTTCTTCGGCATTTTGCAGCCGCCTATGTAGATGGTGCCATCCTCCCGGCGGCAGTAGTCGATCCAGTATTCAAAGTGGTGGCGATTGCGGCCCTTGTGGTGGAGCCACGCCAGACTGACCCCGTTTTCCAGACGCTCCTGATCGTTGGGGCTGCGCCAGCCCTGATAGTATTTGCAGCCCCGCCAAAATTCAACGGGGCTGAATTTGGACAGGTCGTGGGTCAGACCCTGCCATACGAGGCCCAGCTTCAGGCAGTAGCTGCGGACCAGCCGGCGGTGCCGGGTCACGGTATGAAGATGGGCGCGGAATTGCATGGGACGGCCTCCTTTGAAGAATCGTATCCCCAGTATACCACAGCGCGGCGAAAAAGCACAGCAAAAAATCGCCGGAATAAGTTTTTCCCTTCAAGGCAGACTACATGGGAGGTGAAGCCTATGGCGGCGTGCGGTTTTTATCGCGGCAGCGGCGCGGCGTGGCAGCAGGCGCTGCCGCCGGAGCTGCAAAAAATCAAGGACGGCGACGCGGTACGGCAGCGGTGCTGGGAGCTGCTGGTGCTGGATCGGGAGGGGGCGCGGCGTCTGTCCGGGCAGGGGCGGATACCGCTGTGCCGGACGCTGCTGCTGCCGCAGGACGCATGGCGGGAGCCGCTGCGCGCCTGTCAGGTGGTGTCCTGCGGCCTGTCGCCCCGGAGCAGCCTGACGCTGTCCAGTCTGGCACAGCGTCGGGTGCTGTGTGTCCAGCGGCAACTGACGGCGCTGGATGATACGCTCATCGAGCCGCAGGACATCCCGCTGCCTGCGGCGTGGGACTGTTGGGAGACGGAGCACTTGCTGCTGCTGGCGGGGACATATCTGCTGCTGGGACGGCTGTAAGGACCTTGCAGAGCGCATACAAAGAGGAGAGCCCCGCCGAAAGGCGGAGCCCTCCTCTTTGAGAGAGAAAAAGTTTCGGAAGCGGAATGAAGTTTTGATGTCAGGCGGTGCGGGCGCTGCGCTGTGCCTTGCGGTTTTCGTAGTCCATCTCCAGGAAGCTGGCCTTGGCGGCAGCCCAGGTAGCTACGGCGCCGAAGATGATGGGCAGGTACATGCCTGTCTGGCGGACGGGCTCGTCGGCGGCGGTCATCAGGAAAGCGGTGGCGACGACCATGACAAGGGAGACGATGACGATCAGGATGTAGGTATTGATGTTCTTCATGATAGTTTCCTCCTTGAAGATGAATTTTTATTCAGTATGTTGAGTTGTCTTGCTGTTGTGACCACATAGTAGGATAATTAACGTGAAAAGTAAAGCTATGGAACGTTATAATGGGTGTAAGTGTAACTGATAAGCAAAAAGGGAGCGCCCGGCCGACAGGCCGGGCGCTCCTCCGCAGGAGAAGTTACAGGTTCTTCTCGTAGGACTCGATCATCTTCTTGACCATCTGGCCGCCGACAGAGCCTGCCTCACGGCTGGTCAGGTCGCCGTTGTAGCCGTTTTTCAGGTTGACGCCCACCTCGTTGGCGGCCTCCATCTTAAACTTATCCATCGCGGCCTTGGCCTCGGGGATGTTCAGCTTGTTGCTGTTCTTGCTGGACATATTGAAAATCTCCTTTCCGGTTGTTGAGCGATAAGCTCTGATTGGGTATCGCAGTCATAGCTTTTCCCACCGCCGGATGAATATACGATGCGGAGACTGGTAATATCTGCTGCCGTTTGTCACCGTTTTGCAGCAAAAAATAGAATACAGGGCTTATGCCCATGAGGAAAGTATGGTATAATGTCGAAAGAACGATAAGCGGCGTACCGCGCCGGTGAGCGCAGACGTAAAAAGGAGGAGGCACATGAACCTGAAAAAGTGCGGGGCGCTGCTTCTGGCGCTCATGATGATGCTGACCATGTCCGCCTGCGGCGGGGGGCTATGGGAGCTGTTTTGGGACGACGCACCAGGCGTGCCGGGCGGCGGACGGAACAGCGGGAGCTGGGCCGAATATTGGTATCTCTGCGGCAGCGATCTGGAGTCGGAGGGCGGCTTCGCCACGGACGATCTCCTTGAGCTGCTGGAGGTGCGGCTGCCGGAGAATGTGACCGTGGTCATCGAGACAGGCGGCGCGGCAGAGTGGTGGAACGATATGGTGGACGCCTCAGTGCTCCAGCGCTATGTGTACAACAGCCGAGGACTGCGGCTGGTGGACGAGCAGCCCTCCGCCAGCATGGGCGACAGAGAGACGCTGGCGGATTTCCTGCGGTTTGCCAGCGAGAACTACCCCGCCGACAAGACGGCGGTGGTGTTCTGGAACCACGGCGGCGGCTCGGTGGCGGGAGCGTCCTTCGATGAACTGTATGACTACGATTCCCTGACGCTGGACGAGATGTATGCGGCCTTTGCAGAGGTGTGGGAGCCTACGCTGGAGCCGGGGAAGCAGCCGCTGGAGCTGGTGGGCTTCGATACCTGCCTGATGGCCACAGTGGATGTGGCCTACACCTTCTGCGACCTGAGCCGCTACCTGGTGGCGTCGGAGGAGACGGAGCCTGCCAACGGCTGGTACTACTCCCATTGGCTGGGCGCGCTGGCGCGCAACCCGTCGATGGACGGCGCTATCCTGGGCCGTGTGATCTGCGACTCCTACTTTCGGGGCTGTATGGATGCGGGGACGGCGGACGACGCCACCCTTTCTCTGACCGACCTGTCCCGGTTGGGAGGACTGCTCGACGCCTATGAGAGCTTCGGCGCGGAGGCGCTGGCCGCTGCCTGTGACGACCCGGCGTTTTTTACCCGGTTTGCCCGCGTAGCGGCGCAGAGCGAGAACTACGGCGGCAACACCCGCGAGCAGGGCTACACCAATCTGGTGGATCTGGGCCACATGGCGCGGCAGAGCGACACGGAGCTGCTGCCCTCGGCGCAGAAGGTGCTGGACGCGCTGGAGGACTGCGTGCTCTATCAGGTCAAGGGGCCCTACCGCCGGGAGGCTACGGGCCTGTCCTGCTACTACTCCTATAACGGCGATGTGGACGATCTGGCAGGCTATACCGGGATCGGCGCGGGGGAAGCGTTCAAGCATTTTTACCAGCTTGCGCTGACCGGGCAGCTCAGTGCGGACGGTGAGGCGTATCTGGCGGATCTGTATATCAACACGGAGGGCTTGCAGCCGATACAGGGCCTGCCGGATACGGACTGGGACGGCGCACCGCTGACACGCAACGAGGACGGCTACATCGTGCTGGAGCTGGGGCCGCAGGCGAATGAGCTGCTGGTGTCCGTCTATTTTTCCCTATACTACATGGATGCGGACAGCGACGTTCTCCTGCTGCTGGGTACGGACGACGACATTATTGCAGACTGGGAAAACGGCGTTTTCCGGGATAACTTCCGGGGCGTGTGGGGCAGTATCGACGGCAATATGGTCTATCTGGAGCTGAGCTACCAGGGAGACGACTATAACATCTATGCCGTGCCGATCCTGCTCAACGGGGAGTCGTGCTATTTGCAGGTGGTCTACGACTTTGCAGAGAAGGAGTGGAGCATTCTGGGAGCCAGACAGGGCATCGACGACAGCGGTATGGCCGGCAAGGGGCTGCGCCTGCTGGAGGAGGGCGATGAGCTGACCACGGTATGGTATGCCTCCAGCCTGTACGGGGAGGACGATTTCGAGGCCTACGAGATCGACACCTTTACCGTCACCGCGGACACCGCCTTCTACGAGATCGATCTGCCGGACGGAGAGTACGTCATGGTATTCGAGATGCGCGACGCCGTGGACAACTGCGCCTACTCCGAGGCGGCGCTGTTCACCTGCGAGGACGGGGACATCACCGCCTCACTGGACTTTTGATACATATATCCGAAAAAAGAACGGAGGGGACGGCTTACGCCGTCCCCTCCGCGGTTTTATTGCTTTCTTGCGGTGATGTACTCGTCTCCGGGCCGCCAGAAGGGGCAGCTCCCCGTGTCGGAGGCGAGGAAGCGCACCATCTCGTCCTCGTCCAGATCCATGTCGCACACATAGTCGTCATATTCCTCGTCATAGAGGTAGAACACACACGTCTCACACTTGTCCATTTATACATCCTCCACCAGCCGGTGGCTGTCAAATTTGCAGTGGGCATAGTACAGCAGCGTCACAGCGCTGCACACGAACCATCCGGCGGGATAGCCCATGGCGATGGGTACGATCTCGTTGGAGATGAAGTGTGCCATCACATAGAGGTAGATCTGCCGGAACACCACGAAGGAGCCCAGCATGATGAGCATGGGAACCTGACTGTTGCCCGAGCCCCGCAGCGCGCCGGAGTAGATCTGGTTGATGCAGAAGAAGAAGTAGAACGGCGACAGCAGCCGCAGCAGCAGCGCGCCGTAGGACACCACCTCCGGCTTGCTGTTGAAGAAGGCGGTCATGTCGGGCGCCAGCGTCAGCACCGGCACCAGCAGCACGGCGGTGACGGCGAAGGACAGGTACAGCGCCCGGCGGACGCCGCCCTTGGCCCGCTCCACATTGCCCACGCCCAGATTCTGCCCCACAAAGGTGGTGGACGCCAGCGACAGGGACTGCACCGGCAGGATCACCAGCTGATCGATCTTGGTGTAGGCCGTCCAGCCGGACATACAGTCCGCGCCGAAGTGGTTGATGTAGCCCTGCACGAACACGTTGGAAAACGCGGTGATGGCCATTTGCAGCGCGGCGGGAATGCCCACCGCCACGATCTTCTTCAGCATCCTCCAGTGGATACGCAGGTCGCGCAGGGACAGCTTGACGCTGCCGTCATAGCCTATCAGCACCGCGATGGTCAGCACGGCGGATACCGCCTGGGCGATGATGGTGGCATAGGCCACGCCCTCCACGCCCATGCCGAATTTCAGCACGAACAGCAGATCCAGCGCCGTGTTCACCCCGGCGGATACCAGCAGGAAATAGAAGGGGCGCTGGGAGTCGCCTACCGCCCGCAGGATACCGGAGCCCATGTTGTACAGCAGGAGCCCCATGATCCCGGCGAAGTAGATGGTCAGGTACGCCGTCTGATCCGGCGCCACCTCCGCCGGCGTTTTCATCAGCTCCAGCATCAGCGGCGTCATGGCGATGCCCACACCGGTGAACACCACGCCCATGATGACGGTGAGCAGCATGGCGGTGTGGACGGCCTCGCGGACCTTTTCCGGGCGGTGAGCGCCGTAGTACTGGCTGATGACCACGCCGGCGCCGCTGGACATACCCAGAAAGAAGCCGATGAGCGTGTTGATGATGGGCGTCACCGTTCCCACGGCGGAGAAGGCCTCGTTGCTGACGAAGTTGCCCACCACCCATGTGTCCACCATGTTGTACAGCTGCTGGAACAGATTGCCCGCCAGCAGCGGCAGGGCAAAGCGGACGAGGTGCCGCGTGGTGCTGCCCTGCGTCATGTCCACATCGTAGCGGGCGTGATGCCGCGCATGGTGGTGCAGATGGAAGTGGAAGTGATGCTGCATGATACTCTCTCTTTCGTACAAAACTGCCTTTTACAGTATCATACCATTCATATCCCGCATTTTCAACGGGGAATATGTATCAGAAACTCCTCTACCTCGGCCGGACGCATGATGGACACCTCGTAGGCTGTCCGCTCCGTCAGCACGCCGTTCTCGTTTTTTGTGTAGACCCGGCTCTGGACGCGGCCCTCCACCGTGAGCCGCTGACCGGTGTGCATATCCGCCGTCTGGGCGGCCACTGCGCCCCACGCGATGCACGGCAGGTAGTCCGCCCGGCCGTACCGCCGGTTCACCGCCAGAATGATGTCGCAGATCTCCCGCCCCAGCGGCGTCCGCCGCGGCACCGGCGTCTTGCACAGCACACCGGACAGCTGGATCTGGTTGAAGGGACTCTCGCCGCCGAAGGTGAGTTGGTGGGCGAACACGGAGATCACCAGACGGCTGCCCTGCCCGCTCTTGTTGTTGAAGGAGCGGAGCTGGCCGATGACCGTCACCGTATCGCCCGCCGCCACCGGCACGGTGTCCAGCAGCGCCTTGGGGACGATGACCGGCAGCTTGTCCGCCTGCCCGGACAGGCGCAGCACCGACAGGGTGAACCGGTAAAAGGCGCAGCCGTGGTTGATGTGGGACAGGACGGGGGTGTCCGTCGCCTGTCCGCAGAGATGAACGCGGTTGTAATTCAGTTCCATAATTTGAACACCTCGTTTGTTGAGATGTCCCACCCTATGCCGGGGGAAGCGGAAACATACCACTTTTCAAACGGCAAAAACTGTGTCATAATACCCGCAAAGGAGTGTGATCCCATGCGCTATAAAGGCAAGGTCTACCGGCCGCCCAGCGAGGCGTACAGCCTCATCGTGCAGGTGACCTACGGGTGCAGCCACAACCGCTGCGCCTTCTGCGATATGTACGATGACAAGCATTTTGCCATGCGCCCCATGGCGGAGATCCGGGAGGATTTTGAGCTGGCGCGGCGGGTCTACCGCCGGGTGGAGCGGGTCTTTCTGGCTGACGGCGACGCTCTTATGCGCCGCACGGAGGAGCTGGTGGAGATCCTGGGGCTGGTGTACGGCCTGTTCCCGGAATGTGAGCGGGTCACCTGCTACGCCTCGCCCGCCAGCCTGCAGGTCAAGAGCGAGGATGACCTGCGCCTGCTCCGCGACAGAGGGCTGAAAATGGTGTATATGGGGCTGGAATCCGGCTGCGACGCGGTGCTGACGCGGATGAACAAGGGCCATACCGCCGCTGCCATCGTGGCGGCGGGGCAGAAGGCCCGGCGGTGCGGCCTTGCACTGTCGGTGACGGCGATCTCCGGTCTCGGCAGCGTGGAGCTGTGGCGGCAGCACGCGGTGGACACCGCCAAGGCTGTCAGCGAGATGAAGCCCGACTATCTGGGGCTGCTGACGCTGATGGTGGAGCCGGGAACGCCGCTGGAGACATGGGTAAAGGACGGCAGCTTCACACTGCTCACCCCGGCGGAGGTGCTGAAGGAGACGGAGCTGTTTTTACAGAACGTGGACAGTGAAGGCACCGTGTTCCGCGCCAACCACGCCAGCAACTACCTGACGCTGAAGGGTACCCTCAACGGCGACCGGGACGCCCTGCTGGGGCAGATCGGCGCGGCGTTGGCGGGGCGGCGGGACCTGAAACCGGAGTTTTTGCGGGCGTTGTGAGAAAACCCCTTGACATCCGGGAAAAAGGTGTTACAATAGCCCCATATTCAGAAACCATTGAGTAAGAGAAGTACCTGCACGGGAAACTTTCAGAGAGCGGCGCAGCGGTGGAAGCGCGGCAGCGGAACGTGCGGCGAATGGCCTTACGAGGGCGGGGAGAAAGCCTGCAAGGGCGAGTAATACCCGACGGCAGCCGCGGCCGTTACCCCGGCGGAGCGCATGATCGTGCGTGCAGAGCGGGCATTTCGCCAATTTGGGTGGTACCGCAGGAACGTAGCTTACGTCCTGTCCCATGGAATTCCATGGGACAGGACGTTTTTTTGTTATCTCATAAAATTTGTCATACAGAAAGGAAACATCATCATGGGAAAGATCATCCTCACCGGCGACCGCCCTACCGGACGCCTCCACGTCGGCCACTACGTCGGCTCTCTGCGCAACCGCGTGATGCTGCAGAACAGCGGCAAATTTGAGAAGCTGTTCTTCATGATCGCCGACGCACAGGCCCTCACCGACAACTTTGACCATCCCCAGAAGGTGCGGGAGAACATCATGCAGGTGGCGCTGGACTATCTGTCCTGCGGCATCGACCCCGCCAAATCCACCATTCTGGTGCAGTCTCACATCAGCGAGCTGACGGAGCTGACGTTCTACTACATGAATCTGGTGACGCTGGCACGGCTGGAGCGGAACCCCACCGTCAAGGCGGAGATCCAGCTCCGCGGCTTCAACCACAGCATCCCCATGGGCTTTCTGACCTATCCCGTCAGCCAGACGGCGGACATCACCGCTTTCATGGCGGACACCGTGCCGGTGGGCGAGGATCAGCTGCCCATGCTGGAGCAGGCCCGCGAGATCGTCCGCCGCTTCAACGAGCTGTACGGCGAGACGCTGGTGGAGCCCACGGCGCTGCTGCCCGATAACGCCGCCTGCCTGCGTCTGCCCGGCACCGACGGCAAGGCCAAGATGAGCAAGTCCCTGGGCAACTGCATCTACCTGTCCGACGAGCCGGACGACATCCGCACCAAGATCATGGGGATGTACACCGACCCCAACCACCTGCAGGTGTCCGACCCCGGCAACACCAAGGACAATCCGGTGTTCCTGTATCTGGACGCCTTCTGCACCGACGAGCACTTTGCCCGCTACCTGCCGGACTACGCCAATCTGGACGAGCTGAAGGCCCACTATGAGCGGGGCGGCCTGGGCGATGTGAAGGTGAAGAAGTTCCTGAACAACGTGCTGCAGGAGACGCTGGAGCCCATCCGCACCCGCCGGCAGGAGCTGGCCAAGGATCCCGACGCCATCATGGAGATCCTGCGGCAGGGCAGCGGCGTGGCCAAGGAGGCGGCGGCCCAGACGCTGGACAAGGTGAAGCACGCCATGCAGATCGACTATTTCGCATAATTTGTACAAACAGCGAGACCCCGCACCACGCGGTATTATGATTTAGGAGGCAACTAAGATGAAAGACACGACCACTATCCCCTACAAGATCTACCTCAGCGAGGACGAGCTGCCTCGGAACTGGTACAACGTGCGTGCGGATATGACCAACAAGCCCGCGCCCCTGCTGAACCCCGGCACGCTCCAGCCCATGACGGCGGAGGAGCTGGGCCATGTGTTCTGCGATGAGCTGGTGAAGCAGGAGCTGGACGATACCACCGCGTATATCCCTATCCCTCGGGAGATACGGGATTTCTACAAGATGTACCGCCCGTCCCCGCTGGTGCGCGCCTACTGTCTGGAGGAGAAGCTGGACACCCCCGCCCATATCTACTATAAGTTTGAGGGCAACAATACCTCCGGCAGCCACAAGCTGAACTCCGCCATCGCGCAGGCGTATTACGCCAAGGAGCAGGGGCTGCGGGGCGTTACCACCGAGACGGGCGCCGGGCAGTGGGGTACGGCGCTGAGCATGGCCTGCGCCTATCTGGGGCTGGACTGCCGTGTGTTCATGGTCAAGTGCTCCTATGAGCAAAAGCCCTTCCGCCGGGAGGTCATGCGTACCTACGGCGCCAACGTGACGCCGTCCCCCTCCGACACCACCGAGGTGGGAAGAAAAATTCTGGCGGAATTTCCCGACACCACCGGCTCTCTGGGCTGCGCCATCAGTGAGGCAGTGGAGGCCGCCGCCAGCCGGGAGGGGTACCGCTATGTGCTGGGCAGCGTCCTCAATCAGGTGCTGCTGCACCAGTCCATCATCGGTCTGGAGACCATGGCGGCGCTGGAGAAGTACCACATCAAGCCCGATACCATCATCGGCTGTGCCGGCGGCGGCTCCAATCTGGGCGGCCTCATCTCCCCCTTTGTGGGGCAGATGCTCCGGGGCGAGGCGGATTACCGCATCATCGCCGTGGAGCCGGCCTCCTGCCCCAGTCTGACCCGGGGCGTGTTCCGCTACGACTTCTGCGACACCGGCAAGATCTGTCCCATGGCCAAGATGTACACGCTGGGCAACGGCTTCATCCCCTCCGCCAACCACGCCGGCGGCCTGCGCTACCACGGTATGAGCAGCGTTGTCAGCCAGCTGTACCACGACGGCTATCTGGAGGCGCGCAGCGTGGAGCAGACCGCCGTGTTCGAGGCGGCGGAGCTGTTCGCCCGCTGTGAGGGCATCCTGCCCGCGCCGGAGAGCAGCCACGCCATCCGCGTGGCCATGGACGAGGCGCTGAAGTGCAGGGAGACGGGGGAGGCGCGCACCATCGTGCTGGGCCTCACCGGCACCGGCTACTTCGATATGGTGGCCTATGGCAAGTACAACGACGGGGTGATGAGCGACACCATCCCCACCGACGAGGAGCTTGCCCGCGGCTTTGCCACCATTCCTGACTTCCCCGGCAACGAATAAGGACGATTTACGGGAAAAAGACCGCCGAAAGGCGGTCTTTTTTTATATTACCTATGTAACTGTCATAGTCTTTACTGGGGAACATTGTCTGTGTCTGTCTTGCCTATTTCCCCATTGTTCTGCGCACCTATCTTCCTTTGCTTAACTTTCCTAACATACCCGGTTACCGAAATCAAAGCAAGTGCTATCAACAAGGCCGCCGTTACCAGAAACAGGAACTCCCTCACATAGGAATAACTGTACATATATTCGTTTCCATTATAGACTCTATTGCCATTATGCAGCACAGAAAAAAGAACGAAAGTCACAAGCTCTGTCGGCGCTACAATCGCCGGGAGTATCGTTAGTTTCATTTTATCACCTGCAATCACCTGAATAATATAGATGACTACTCCTACCAACATGCAAATAAGTAAAGTCCATCCAAGCCAATTAGAATCCAAATTAGTCCTATCGATGAGAGAGCAAGATCTTCTTTCTATGATTCTAATTCCAAGAAAGCTGGCATTATAAACTTCGCGCGTATACATCCCCGGGAGGAAAAACAAGAGCGCTACAACACTCTGTATCACAACTGCCAATATATTTCGAGTGGTTGTTTTCATACTACATTCTCCTCATTTCTGTACTTCGTTGAATTTCAGTCCCTTTTCACACAATTGGCGAACAGCCTCAACAAAATACGGCAATTTGTTTTCCTGCTGATACGCTTCGATCCGTCGTATCAAGTCGGCATCCCTCGCCACAAATGCTATCTGCTTACCCACAGTCTCATCTCCTCCCTCCTTCTCATATTGATTTCGTCTCCTTACTATATAACATTTTGTTTTATGTGTCAAGATAACAAAATGTTTTGTCTATACTTTTGCGTAAAGCTTTAGAAAGGGGCGGCACGAATGTATAGACGCATCCGCGATCTGCGCGAGGACAAGGACTTGTACCAGAAAGACCTTGCGGAATATTTGAGGTGTACGCAGGTCTGCTACTCTCACTATGAAATGGGCAAGCGTGATATTCCCACGGATGTACTGATAAAGCTGGCGGATTTCTACCACACCAGTACAGATTATCTGCTGGGGCGCACGGACGAGAGGAAACCTTATCCGGAAAGCCATAAGGCGTAAAGAAAGGCCGCCCTCCGGCGGTCTTTTTCCTGCGGAATCTTGACAACGGCGACTCCGGCGGGTAGAATACTAAGTCGGCATCTACTCTATAATAAGCAAAGGAATGGTATGTATCTATGGCTAAGGATCAGAGAAATGTGGAAGCGATCACTCCCATGGAGGAGGATTTTACCAAGTGGTATACGGACATCTGCCTGAAGGCGGAGCTGGTGGACTATGCCAGCGTCAAGGGCTTTCTGATCCTTCGACCTTACGGCTATGCCATCTGGGAGAATATTCAGAAGTACATGGACACGGAGTTCAAGAAGACCGGTCACGTCAATGTGGCCATGCCCGTCCTGATCCCCGAGAGCCTTCTGAAGAAGGAGGGCGAGCTGGTGGAGGGCTTCGCGCCTGAGGTGGCATGGGTCACCCACGGCGGCAGCGAGCCGCTGGAGGAGCGTCTGGCGTTCCGCCCCACCTCCGAGACCATGTTCTGCGACCACTGGGCCCATGTGCTCCACAGCTACCGGGAGCTGCCCATGCTGTATAACCAGTGGTGCAGCGTCATCCGCTGGGAAAAGACCACCCGCCCCTTCCTGCGCAGCCGCGAGTTCTGGTGGCAGGAGGGTCACACCATCCACGAGACGGCGGCCGAGGCGGAGGCGGAGACGGAGCAGCAGCTCAACTGCTACGCCGATATGTGCAAGAACGCGCTGGCCATGCCCGTGGTGAAGGGCCGCAAGACCGACAAGGAGAAGTTCGCCGGCGCCGAGGCTACCTACACCATCGAGTGCATGATGAAGGACCACAAGGCTCTCCAGTCTGGCACCAGCCACTTCTTCGGCGATAAGTTCTCCCGTGCCTACGACGTGACGTTCGCCGGCCGGGACAACACCCTGCAATACCCGTTCCAGACCAGCTGGGGCGCATCTACCCGCCTGATCGGCGCGATCATCATGACCCACAGCGACAACCACGGTCTGGTGCTGCCTCCCGTCATTGCCCCCACCCAGGTGGTGGTCATTCCCATCGCCCAGCACAAGGAGGGCGTGCTGGAGGCCGCCGCGTCCCTGCGTGACCGTCTGACCGCCGCCGGCATCCGCGTCAGCATGGACGACAGCGACCAGTCCGCCGGCTGGAAGTTCGCCCAGTACGAGATGAAGGGCGTGCCGCTGCGTGTGGAGATCGGCCCCAAGGATATGGAGAAGGGCCAGTGCTGCATCGCCCGCCGCGACACCGGCGAGAAGACCTTCGTGCCGCTGACGGAGCTGGAGAGCGCCGTGCAGAAGCTGCTGCAGGACGTCCACGACAACCTGTACGCCATGGCCTCCAAGAATCTGGAGGACAACACCTTCGACATGACCTCCTGGGAGGAGGTCAAGGAGATGGCGCAGGGCAAGGGCGGCTTCGCCCGTACCAAGTGGTGCGGCAGTCTAGAGTGCGAGCTGGCCATGAAGGAGAAGGCCGGCGTGTCCAGCCGCTGTATGCCGCTGAAGCAGTCCGGCACCGAGGGCAAGTGCGTTATGTGCGGCAAGCCCGCCACCACCGACATCTACTGGGGCGTGGCGTATTAAAAGAAGCATAAAAAGAGAGGTGACGCTCCGCGTCACCTCTCTTTTTATTCAAATACAAGCGCTGTGTGGTCACAGATCTCCCGGATCTTGGCTTGCAGGCGCTTCAAGTCCTCGAAGGTCTCCGGCTTTTTCCGGGGGTCGCGGAGCAGAGCGGCGGGGTGGTACAGCGCCATCATCTGGACGCCGTCCTTCTCAAAGAACTGCCCGTGCTCCTGTGATATCTTGAAGTCCTCACGGATCAGCTCCATGGCGCTGATGCGGCCGAGGCACACGATGATCTTGGGCTTCATCAGCGCGAGCTGCCGGGACAGATAGCCGCGGCAGGCGTCCTTCTCCGTGTTCAGCGGATCCCGGTTCTGGGGCGGACGGCATTTGACGGAGTTGGTAATATAGATGCGGCTTCTGTCCAATCCGATCATGGCCAGCATATCGTCCAGCAGCTTACCGGCGCGGCCCACAAAGGGCTTGCCCTGCGCGTCCTCGTTAGCGCCCGGCGCCTCGCCGATGAACAGCACCTCCGCGTCCTCGGCGCCTACGCCGAAGACCACGTTCGTCCGTGTGTCCGCCAGCGTGCAGGCGCGGCAGTGCAGACATTCCTCCCGCAGGGCTTCCCATTCCGTCATATCTCGTCCTCCTGTATCGTCGGTGCCTCCGCCGCGCAAACTACGAAAAATCACAGGCGGAGGATGTCGTATGCTTTTCTATTGGTTCTGGCTGTTTCTGCTGTACAGCTTCGGAGGGTATGTGCTGGAGAAGCTGTATGCGGCGGTGCGTCGTTCGCCCCATCAGGTGCGGAAATGCTTTCTGCTGCTGCCGCTGTGTCCGGTGTACGGTCTTGCCATGCTGGCGGTGCTGCATCTGCCGCCGGACATGACCGGCACATTCTGGCGTCTGGCGCTGTATGGCGGCCTGACGGCCACGGCGGTGGAGTACGTCGTCCACCTCCTCTATGAGCGGCTGCTGGGCGTTCTGTTCTGGGATTACAGCGCCACCAAGATGGATCTGAACCGCCGGGTCTGCGTGCCGTTCGCACTGGTATGGGGGCCGCTGGCGGCGCTGACCGTGCGGTATGTCCATCCGTGGGTGTCGGCGCTGGCGGCGCGCATCCCACCGGCCGTCACGCTAGCGGTGCTGCTGGTGTTCGTGGCGGACTGCTTCCTGTCCGCCCGTGTGCTGCACCGGGGCGGGGATATCGACCTTCTCTCCCTGCGCCGTCTGGCGTCGGCGCTGCGTACCGCTTAGAGCTTAGAGGTGAGCCACTGGCCGATGTCCTCAAAGATCTGCTGCTGCTGCGCCTTTTCATTGAGGATCTCGTGGCGCAGGCCGGGGTACAGCTTCAGGGTGCAGTCCTGCACACCGGCGCGGCGGAACTCCTGATACGTCCGGCGCACGCCGTTGCCGCAGTCGCCCACCGGATCCTTTTCGCCGGCGACGAACAGCACCGGGATACGGGGGTCCATCTGCCGCAGGTTGCTGAGCTTCTGGTTGAAGCGGATGCCCGACAGCATCTGCCGGAACAGACCCACCGTGGCGTCGGCGCCGCACAGGGGATCGGCCATGTAGGCGTCCACGTTGTCCTCGTCGGCGGACAGCCAGTCGCAGCTGGTGCGGTTGGGGGCGAACAGCTTGTTGTAAGCGCCGAAGGCCAGATTCGTCACCAGATCGCTGGTGCCGTTCTCGCCCACCACGGCGCCCACGGCCTTGGCCACCGCCATGCCGCCGGCGATGACCGCCTTGGGCTGCCAGCCGGTACCCATGATGACGGCGGCCTTCACGGTGCCGGGGTAGCGGATGAGGTAGGTGCGGGTCAGGAACGACCCCATGCTGTGGCCCATGATGCACAGCGGCACATCGGGATACCACAGGCGGATGCGCTGGTGCAGGACATAGATGTCGTCCACCACCGTGTTCCATGTGTTGCCCTCGCCGAAATAGACGGGGGTGCCGCCCTCCGGCAGGGACAGGCCGTGACCCAGATGGTCGTGGCCCACCACCGCGATGCCCAGACCGTTGAGATAGCGGGCGAAGGCGTCATAGCGTGCGATATGCTCCGCCACACCGTGGCAGATCTGAAGGACGGCGCGGACGCTGCCGCCCTCCGGCTCCCAGCGCATACCGTGGAGCTGCGTTTTCCCGTCGGTGGACAGGAAGGTGAATTCGGTCATATTCGTCATGGAAATCCCGCTCCTTTCGTGGTATAATAGCCGCAAGACGGCTATCAGCGACCGTTTCAGCCGCCGTTTTTCCTCGTCCGGCCTGACCGGACGGCGGGAGGAGGCGGCGGACGGCATCATCTCACAGACAGTGTACCACACAAAAACAAAAAAGAAAAGAGGAGAAGCTATGTCCGATCACATCCTTGCACTGGATCAGGGCACCACCAGCTCCCGCGCCATCGTCTTTGACCGGGAGGGGCGCATCGCGGCCATGTCGCAGCACGCCTTTACCCAGCACTATCCGCAGGACGGCTGGGTGGAGCATGACCCGATGGAGATATGGGAGACGGAGCGCCGTGCCGCGGCGGAGGCCGTGGCGGGGCTCCCGGCGGGGGCTGTTGCCGGTATCGGCGTGACCAACCAGCGGGAGACCACCATTCTCTGGGACAAGGCCACGGGCAAGCCCGTCTATAACGCCATCGTCTGGCAGTGCCGCCGCACGGCGGAGCTGTGCGAGGAACTGAAGCGGCAGGGACTGGACGAGCGCATCCAGTCCACCACGGGCCTGCTCATCGATGCCTATTTCTCCGGCAGCAAGATCCGCTGGGTGCTGGACAACGTACCCGGCGTCCGGCAGCGGGCGGAGAAGGGCGAAATACTGTTCGGCACCGTGGAGACATGGCTCATCTGGCAGCTCACCGGCCAGCACGTCACGGACTACTCCAACGCCAGCCGCACCATGCTGTTCGACATCCACCGCCTGTGCTGGGATGAGGAGCTGTGCGGCATTCTGGGTGTGCCTCTTGCTATGCTGCCCCGCCCCGTACCCAACAGCATGGTCTACGGGGTGGTAAGGCCCGGCATCGAGGGGCTGGAAAAGCTGGCGGGTGTGCCGGTATGCGGCGCTGCCGGCGACCAGCAGGCCGCCCTGTTCGGACAGACCTGCTTTACCCCCGGCGAGGCCAAGAATACATACGGCACCGGCTGCTTCACGCTGATGAACGTGGGCGATACGCCGGTACGCAGCCGCGCCGGACTGGTGACCTCCGTGGCGTGGCAGGTGGGGGACAAGACCACCTATGCGCTGGAGGGCAGCGTCTTCAACGGCGGCAGCACCATCCAGTGGCTGCGGGACGAGCTGCACATCATCAGCTCCGCGCCGGAGATCAACACGCTGGCGGCTACGGTGCCGGACAGCGGCGGCGTGGTGGTGGTGCCGGCCTTTACGGGGCTTGGCGCACCCTATTGGGATATGTACGCCCGGGGTGCGGTGCTGGGCATCACCAGAGGCACCGGCCGGGGGCATCTGGCCCGTGCCGTGCTGGAGTGCATTGCCTATCAGGTCACCGACCTGATGATGGCCATGCGGCAGGACGCCGGGTGCGACATCACCATGCTGCGGGTGGACGGCGGCGCCAGTGTGTCCGATATCCTGCTGCAAATGCAGGCGGATCTGCTGCGTATCCCGGTGGATCGTCCGGAGATGGTGGAGACCACCGCCTTCGGCGCGGCGGCGCTGGCGGGTCTGAGCTGCGGCGTCTGGCGGGATCTGGAGGAGCTGAAGACCCTGCGCCGCAGCCAGCGGGTGTTCCTGCCGGAGGGGACGCAGGCGGACTGCGACCGGAGCTACCGGCTTTGGAAGCGGGCGGTGTCCCGGGCGGCGGACTGGATCGAGCACTGAGCACCCCATGAACAGTGTGTAAATTTCGGCAATGTCCGCTTGCATCGGCGGAAAAAACGCGGTATACTAAGCACCAATAGAACACCAATATTTGAAAGGAGAACCATCATGAGCATTCTGGACAACCTGAACAGCTTGAGCAAGAAGGCACAGGGCTACGCCGACATTGCCGTGGATAAGGCGAAGGATCTGGCGGAGGTCGCCGCGGATAAGGCAAAGACCGCCACGAATACCGCCAAACTGAATATGGCCATCCTCAGCGAGCAGCGTGAGCTGGAGAAGAATTACCGCGCCATCGGCGAGTGGTTTATCTCCGAGTACACCGGCGAGATCCCCGATGCCGTGAAGGATGTGGTGGCCGCCGTCAACGCGTCCAAGGCGCACATCGCCGAGATGGAGGCGGAGAAGGCCGCCTACAAGGCGGAACCCGTTGTGGAGGAGGAGACGATCGGCGTCAAGGTCTGCCCCGTTTGCGGCGCGGTCAGCGAGGATAAGTTCTGCCCCCACTGCGGCGCACCCATGGGCGACTAAGCCATTCTGTGTGCAAAAAAAGGACAGCCCGGCAGGGCTGTCCTTTTTTGCGCGTATTTACTTCTTCACCCACTTCAGCGAGGAGGAGATACCCATATCCTCCAGATCCGCCAGCAGGGCGTTGTCGTCGTTCCACGTCATGGTGCTGCCGCTGAGGGTGTATCCCACGGATTCCTCGGCCGTAAAGCCGCTGTCGTTCTCGCTCAGGTACAGCCGGTCCTTTTCAGTCTTGTAGCTGCCGGCGATGATATCGCTGTCGAGGTCGCCCAGCAGGGTGCTGATGTCAAAGGCGGACAGGATGCTGTCTACCAGACCGTCCGCAGTGAGACCGATCTGAGCCAGCGCCTCGTCATACTCCTTGCGGGTCATGCCTTGCTTTTCTGCCTCCTGATAGCTCAGCTCCACAATGGCGGGTTTCATCGCCTGTATATACGCGGTGAAGGAGGCGACGGTGGCGGTGACGTCTACACCTAAGGTGAAGGTACCGTCCTCGTTGAACACGGCGGTGAGGAACATCTGCATGGGTACCTCGGAGGCATACTCGGTGTCCAGTGCATCGCTGATCTCTGTGTCGATCTGCTTTGTGATATCCATCACACACTGCCATGTGCCCACGAGCCGCGTACTTTCGTTGCTGCCGCAGGCGGTAAGACCCAGTGCCAGTGTCAGTGCCAGTAGGAGTGCGGTCAATTTTTTCATGATGATTTTCCTTTCTTGTCAGATGATACTTGGCGGCTCGACCACCAGAGAAATTATAATCGAAATAGCGTGTCGTGTCAATCGAATACCGCCTTTTTCTTGCAAAATGCCGCTGCTTCCTGTATGCTGGGGAAAAGGAGGGGTGGAGATGACGCTTTTGCAGATGCGCTACATTCTGGAGGTGGAGCGCTGCGGCTCCATGAACCGAGCGGCGCAGGATCTGTTCATATCCCAGTCGGCGCTGTCCACCGCCATTTTAGAGGTGGAGAAGGAGTTGGGCATCACCATTTTCCGCCGCAGCAACCGGGGCGTGGTGCTGACGGAGGACGGGCGGGAGCTGGTGATGCAGATCGCGCCCATCGTGGAGCGCAGCGGCCGCATCACCCGCTATTATAGCGAGCGCAAGGCGGAGAACCGGGTGGCGCTCTCTGTGGCATCCCAGCGCTACCCCTTCTGCGCCAAGGCGTTTGTGGAGTACCTCCACCTGCTGGAGGAGCCGCGCATTCAGGTGAGCTTCAAGGAGATGGAGATGGCTGCCGTCATCGACGAGGTGTTCCGCCGCCAGAGCGCGCTGGGCGTCATCTTCGTCTCTGACATGACGGAGCATTTCATCGGGCGCATCCTGCGGGAGAAGGATCTGGAGTTCTTCCAGCTGGCGAAGCTGCGCCCCCGCGTGTTCATGCGCCGGGGTCATCCGCTGGCGTCGGAGCCGTCGGTGCGGCTGGAGCAGCTGTACGCCTACCCCTATGTGGTGTTCACCCAGTCCGACAGCAATTACCAGTACGCGGAGGAGGCGGTGGTAGGCACCGGCGCCCAGTTCGATCAGGTGGTCTGTGTCAGCGACCGGGCCACGGCGTACAACGTGATCGCCCACACCAACTGCGTCTCCACCGGCAGCGGCGTCATGCCGGAGGGGTACGGCGACGACCGGCTGCTGACCATTCCGCTGACCGGCTCTGTCCGCGAGATGCGCCTTGGCTACATCAAGCCGCGTTCCGTGCCGCTGACGGAGACGGGAGAAAAGTTCGTGACCATTCTGACCCGCAGCCTCGCCGAGATCGGCGAGGAACTGTAACGAACAGGCCGCATCCCTGTGGGGTGCGGCCTGCTTTTGTGCGGATATGCAGTTACTTGACGCAGATGGTCTCGATCTCCACCAGCGCGCCGCGGGGCAGAGCGCCCACCTCCACGGCGGAGCGGGCGGGATACTGACCCTCGGTGAAGAACTCGGCGTATACCGCGTTCATGGCGGCGAAGTCGCTCATGTTCTGCAGGAACACGGTGGTCTTGACCACGTTGTCCATGGTGAGACCGGCGGCCTCCAGAATGGCCTTCACGTTGGTCAGCACCTGACGGGTCTGTTCGGTGATGCCGCCGGGTACGAACTCGCCGGTGGCGGGGTCAAAAGGCACCTGACCGGAGGTGACAAGGAAGCTGCCGCAGTCGATGGCCTGAGAATAGGGGCCGATGGCGGCGGGGGCGTTGGTGGTAGCAATGATCTTTTTCATGGTGTGACCCTCCTGAACATGATAATTAATGCCGTCCGGCCAGAGCCGGAGGTGTGTTCTGCATACACTTATACCACATTCTGCCGAAAATGGCAACTGTCTGTCCTCACTGCCACGCCCGTTTTTCTACTATTGGAAACGGTTATAATGCGATTTCAACAGTCTATGCGGCGTACTGGCGAAATATGCTTGGATACTTTGCCTTATTTCGCAAATGGAATGGCGAATTTTCTCGATTTATATATTCTTTACAAGAGGAAGGATGCTTTGTGCACTGCCTCTGCTATCGGAAAAATAGATATCAGGCCATGGAATTTTAGAAATACCAGTCTCTGCGGTGTTTGTGGTACTTTTAGAGTGTAAAAGTACTATGAAACTGCCGCTGCGGCGGCCCGCTATGATGAGGAGGATGCGTATATGAACGATCAGAACTTCGGCTTCGGTACCAAAGCGATCCACGCAGGCAACGTCAAGGACTCCCAGTACGGCGCGCTGACCACACCCATTTTCCAGACGTCCACCTTCGTATTTGACAGCTGTGAGCAGGGCGGCCGCCGCTTTGCCGGCGAGGAGGGCGGCTACATCTACACCCGCTTGGGCAATCCCACCGTCTCCGTGCTGGAGAGCAAGGTGGCGGCGCTGGAGGGCGGCGAGGCCTGTGTGGCCGCGGCCTCCGGCATGGGCGCTATCTCCTCCTGCCTGTGGAGCATCGCCGCCGCCGGCAAGCACATCGTGGCCGACGGTACCCTGTACGGCTGCACCTTCGCCCTGCTGAACCACGGCATGACCCGCTACGGCGTGGAGGTCACCTTCGTGGACACTGCCGATCTGGACGCGGTGCGGGCGGCATTGAAGCCCAATACCTGCGCCGTCTATCTGGAGACGCCCGCCAACCCCAACCTGAAGATCACCGATATCGCCGCCGTGGCGGCTGTGGCCCACGGCTACAATAAGGACATCAAGGTGGTGTGCGACAACACCTTCGCCTCCCCCTACCTCCAGAACCCGCTGGCGCTGGGCGCCGATGTGGTGGTACACTCCGCCACCAAGTACCTCAACGGCCACGGCGACGTGATCGCGGGCTTCGTGGTAGGCTCCGCCGCGTTCTGCAATGAGGTGCGGATGTTCGGCCTGAAGGACATGACCGGCGCGGTGATGGATCCTTTCTCCGCCTTCCTCATCCTCCGCGGCCTGAAAACGCTGGAGATCCGGATGCAGAAGCACTGTCTCAATGCCCGCCTTGTGGCGGAGTTCCTGGATCAGCACCCCGCCGTGGAGAAGGTCTACTATCCCGGTCTGGCCAACCACGAGGGACACGACATCGCCGCCCGCCAGATGCGGGACTTCGGCGGTATGCTGTCCTTCGAGGTCAAGGGCGGCCGCGCCGCCGGCGTCAAGCTGGTCAACGCCCTGCATCTGATCACGGTGGCCGTGTCTCTGGGTGACGCGGAGACGCTGATCGAGCACCCCGCGTCCATGACCCACTCCACCTACACCGAGGAGGAGCTGGCGGCCTCCGGCATTCCTGCAGGTCTGATCCGCCTGTCGGTGGGTCTGGAGAACGCCGAGGACATCATCGCCGATCTGGAGCAGGCGCTGGCCCGGCTGTAAGCTGCAAAGAGAACAAAAAATACGTCCGGCCTTGCCGGACGTATTTTTTCTGCCGTTTTCAGACTGCCTGCGGCGCGTATGACCGCTTGAACGGCACCCTACGCAAAAAGGAAGCACCCTTTTGGGTGCTTCCTTTTTGCTTTATTTCTCCGCAGGGGTCTTGGGCGTCTCGGCGGGGGCTTCGGCGGCGTGCGCCGCCTCGCTCTCGATGACAACCTTGCCGTCCCGCAGCCGCACGTGGGCGGTGTCGCCGGACTTCAGCTGACCCTCCAGCATCTTCTCGGCCACGGCGTCCTCCACCATGCTCTGAATGGCACGGCGCAGAGGACGTGCGCCATACTGGGGATCGAAGCCGTCCCGGGCCAGCTCGGCCACGGCGTCGTCGTCCGCTGCCAGCGTGATGCCCTGCTGGGCCATGCGCGCGCCGGTAACGTCCAGCATACGGCGGGCGATCTGGCGGATGTTGTCCTCCGTCAACTGACGGAACACGATGATCTCGTCGATACGGTTCAGGAACTCGGGGCGGAACGTCCGCTTCAGGTCGGCCATCACGGCGTCGCGGATACGGTCGAAGCGCACCTCCTCGGACTCCTTCTCGCCCTTCTCACTGCCGTCGAAGCCAAGGCGCGCCGCGTCGGCGGTGATGTTCTTGGCGCCTACGTTGGAGGTCATGACGATGATGGTGTTCTTGAAGTCCACCTTGCGGCCCTGGGAGTCGGTGACGATGCCGTCCTCCAGAATTTGCAGCAGGATGTTCCACACATCCTCGTGGGCCTTTTCGATCTCATCGAACAGCACCACGGAGTAGGGCTTTCTGCGCACCTTTTCGGTGAGCTGGCCGCCCTCCTCGTGACCCACATAGCCGGGAGGCGAGCCTACCAGACGGGAGACGGTGTGCTTCTCCATGTACTCGGACATATCGATACGCACCATAGCGTTCTCATCGCCGAACATGGCCTCAGCCAGTGTCTTGCACAGCTCGGTCTTGCCCACACCGGTGGGGCCGAGGAATAGGAACGAGCCGATGGGCCGCTTGGGATCCTTCAGACCCACACGGCTGCGGCGGATAGCCTTGGCCACCGCGTTGACGGCCTCATCCTGTCCCACCACGCGCTGGTGGAGCTTCTCCTCCAGCTTCAGAAGACGCATACTTTCGTCCTCGGTGAGACGGGTGACGGGGATGCCGGTCCAGCCGGCCACCACCTTGGCCACATCGTCGGCGGTGACATTGCCGCGGTTCTGCGCCAGCTGCTTACGCCAGTTGTCCCGCTCGATCTCCACCTGCTCCTGATAGTTCTTCTCGATGTCCCGCAGCTGGGCGGCCTTCTCGAAGTCCTGCGCCGCCACGGCCTCGGTCTTCTCCCGATGCAGCGCGGTGATCTTCTCCTCCAGCGCCTTCAGGTCGGGGGAGGAGGCCTCCGCGGTCATACGCACCTGCGACGCGGCCTCGTCCATCAGGTCGATGGCCTTGTCCGGCAGGAACCGGTCGCCAATATACCGCTTGGACAGCTGCACGGCAGCCTCCAGCGCCTCATCGGTGATGGTCAGCTTGTGGTGAGCCTCGTACTTGTCGCGAAGACCCTTCAGGATCTCCAGCGTGGCCTCCGGCGTAGGCTCACCCACGGTGACGGGCTGGAACCGGCGCTCCAGCGCGGCGTCCTTCTCAATGTACTTGCGGTACTCATTGAGGGTGGTGGCACCGATGACACGGATCTCGCCCCGGCCAAGAGCCGGCTTGATGATGTTGGCGGCGTCCACGGCGCCCTCGGCGGAGCCGGCGCCCACGATGGTGTGCAGCTCATCGATGAACAGGATCACATTGCCGGCCTTCTTCACCTCGGCCAGTGTGTTCTTGATACGCTCTTCAAACTCGCCGCGGTACTTGGTGCCGGCCACCATGCCGCTGAGGTCGAGGGACAGGAGCTTCTTGTCCAGCAGCTCCTCCGGCACATCGCCGGAGGCGATGCGCTCGGCCAGACCCTCGGCGATGGCGGTCTTGCCGACGCCGGGCTCACCGATGAGAACGGGGTTGTTCTTCGTGCGGCGGGACAGGATCTGGATGACCCGCTGGATCTCCTTCTCACGGCCGATGACGGGATCCAGCTTGCCGGCGCGTGCGGCCTCGGTGAGGTCGCGGGTGAACTCGGCAAGGGTCTTGTTCTTCTTATCGGACTCGCGGTTGGCGGTGGACGCGCCGCTGGTCACGGTGTGGGGCGTGTCGTTCAGCTTCTGCACGATGCTGCTGTACATCTTCTTGGGGTCGACGCCCATGGTGCGCAGGATGCGCAGCGCCATGTTGCCGCCCTCGCGGAGAATGCCCATCAGCAGATGCTCCGTGCCGATATAGCTGCTGCCCATACGGGCGGCCTCGGACACAGCCAACTCCACCACGCTCTTGGCGCGGGGGGTCAGACCCTGACTGGGCGCGGTGCCGGACAAGCCCTTGCCCACGCTGCGCTGCAGCACGTCGCAGACCATTTCGTCGGTGACACCATATTCACTGAGGACACGGTGGGCAATGCCCTCCTCCTCACGGATCAGACCAAGCAGCAGATGCTCGGAGCCAACGTAGCCGTGGCCCATCTCCTCCGCCGCTTCCTGACTCAGACGCAGGGCCTCCTCGGCCCGGGGGGTGAATTTATTCTCGCTCATAAAATAGCACTTCCTCTCTTAGCTATGGTGTTTCGCGCCGGGCTTATTGCTCCAGCGCCCGCAGCTCATCCCGCAGCTTGGCGGCTTCCTCGAAATGCTCCGCCTCCACTGCCAGATTCAGCTGCATTTGCAGCGCGTTGCGCTTGCGCTGCTTGGTCAGCGCGTCCTGCTCGTCCTTGGGCAGCAGGTCGCTGTGTTCCTCTGCGGCCGGCACGCTCTCCCGCGCCTGCCCCAGTACGTCCACCGGTTCGGGGAACTCGGTGAGCATCCGGGAGCCAAACCCATTGAAGAACGGCTCCAGCATCCCGAAGGGACGGGAGAAGAAATCTCCGAACAGACCGCCGGTCATACCGGCGGAGCGGAAGGAATCGGTGTAGCCCAGCTCCTCCGCACACTGGGGGCAAAGGTGGATCTGCGTCACCTTGCCGTTGATATTGCTCTTATAGTAAAACGTAGCCTCGTTCTTTCCACAACGATCACATCTCATAATCGTAACCTCCTTGCTGAAAAATCAGACCGAATGGATCAGGATCTGCTTAAAAATATCGGCCCGCAGCGTGTTGCGCTGCTCCTTGGCGACGGAGTGCAGCGCCTGCTCGCCGGTGGCGGACAGAAGCGCCTGCCCCAGCTCCCGGCTGATAGCCTCGGATTCCACCAGATTCTGGGTGATGGCCCGTGCGCTGGCGTGATCCAGCGTGCCGCCGATGGAATTGATGACGTGCATCAACAGCGTCTGCCGGTCCACCTGCACCCGCGTGATGCGGATGTAGCCGCCGCCGCCCCGCCGCGATTCCACAATGTAGCCGCGCTCGGGGGAAAAGCGGGTGGACATGACGTAGTTGATCTGACTTGGCACGCAGTTGAACCGCTGCGCCAGATCGCTGCGCTGAAGCTCCAGCGCACCGCCGGCCTCCTCCAGCTCCTGTTGAATGAATCCGGCGATGATATCAGAGATGCCCATGCGCACATTCCACCTTTCTGCAAAATCGGTTTTGACTTTGCCTTTCTTTGACCTTGAGCATAGTATAGCACGTTCATTTTGGTTGTCAACACCTATTTTTGACTTTTCTTGACCAAAAGTGTAAACAATTTATGAACGAGGGGGGATGTTCCGCGCCTTGGCGCGGGATTGTCTCCGACGGCCCCATTTCTTTCAGCAACGAAAGAAATGGGGGAAAGAACGCCGCCAAAAACCAATGGTTTTTGGATTTCCTTTCGCCGCTGGCCGGTGCGTTCTGATCCGTCCGAAACGTGGAATCGACGTATTTCTCTGTGCGCTGCCGCTTTTGCCCTGAAATGCGCCGGTGCGCAGTTCTACATTTCACAAGCCCAGCGGCAGCGGGGATAGGAGCAGGTCAATGCCACATTTCGGGTGGCTTGCACCCTGTACCGCTCGCGTGGAACGCAGAATGGCAAGGGGCAATGTGCGGGGCGCGGCGGAAGTCTTGAAACCGCAGGTTTTAAGCAGTCCTTTTGGTCACTTTTGGGACTGCGGCCAAAAGTGACCCGCGCCGCAGCGCGGAATATCTCCTGCCGTCGGAGACAATCTCGCGCACATACCGCGAAGCTGCCCTCTGTACAAATCCGCCGCGATGGGGTATACTATCCCCAAATCGCAAACTGATACAGAAAGGAAACTGCCTATGAACATCAACTGGAACGATCCCAACTTTCAGGGCTTCGGCCGTCAGCCCCGCCCCAAAAAGGAGCGCAAGCCCGTGGGAACGCCGCTGGGCCGCACGCTGCTGAATCTGGCGGTGACGCTGGTCTTCGCCGCCGTGTACTACTATGTGGTGCTGCCGCCCATCAACCTGAAAAGCGAGGAATTTTACATTTTCGCGCTGCTGAGCTGCGCCGTGTACGCCGTGTGCGCCGTGTTGACCTCCGGCTTTCAGGGCGACGGCGTCAAGGGCTATGTGGGCTTTTTGAAGAAGCAATGCACCATCCCGTTTATCATCGCCGTAGGGCTCGCCGTCACCGCGCTGGTAGGCGCCGTGCTGGGCTGGCAGCTGTTCCGCGCCGGCAGCTACCGGGATCTGCTGACGGTGGAGGACGGCGACTTCGCCACGGAGGTGGAGGAGATCAGCTATGACCAGATCCCCATGCTGGACGCACAGTCCGCCATGAAGCTGGGCGACCGCAAGCTGGGCGAGCTGGCGGATATGGTGTCCCAGTTCGAGGTGGCGGAGGATTATACCCAGATCAACTATCAGGGCCGCCCCGTCCGGGTGACGCCCTTGCGGTACGGCGACATTATCAAGTGGCTGAACAACCGCGCCCAGGGTCTGCCCGCCTACCTCATCATCGACATGGTCACCCAGAACGTGGAAGTGGTGCGGCTGGATGAGGGGATCCACTATACCACGGCCGAGCATTTCAGCCGCAACCTGTACCGGCATCTGCGGTTCCGCTACCCCACCTTCATGTTTGACGATCCCGCCTTCGAGATCGACGAGAACGGCGACCCGTGGTGGGTCTGTCCCCGCGTTAGCCACACCATCGGCCTGTTCGGCGGCCGGGACATCGTGGGTGCGGTGCTGGTCAACGCCGTCACCGGCGAGAGCGCCTACTATGAGGCGGGCAGCGTACCCAACTGGGTGGATCACGTCTTTACCGCCGAGCTGATCATGCAGCAGTACGACTACCACGGCACCTATGTCAACGGCTTCATCAACTCCCTGTTTGGCCAGCGGGATGTCACCGTCACCACCGAGGGCTATAACTATATCGCCATCGGGGACGATGTGTATATGTACACCGGCGTCACCTCCGTGGTGTCTGACCAGTCCAATATCGGCTTTATCCTGTCCAACCAGCGCACCAAGGAGACGCGATTTTATCTGGTAGCCGGCGCCAAGGAGTACTCCGCCATGGACAGCGCCGAGGGACAGGTGCAGCAGATGAAGTACACAGCCACCTTCCCGCTGCTGCTGAATATCTCCGACCAACCCACCTACTTCATGGCGCTGAAGGACGCGGCGCAGCTGGTGAAGATGTACGCCATGGTCAACGTCAGCCAGTACCAGATCGTCGCCACCGGCGACACCGTGGCTGCCTGCGAAGCCAACTACCGCCGCATTCTGGCGGAGAAAGGCCTTGTCTCCGGCGACGCGGCCCAGCTGCCCACCGTGGGGCAGGGGGAGATCACCGGGGTTATTGAGGACATCCGTTCCGCCGTGGTGGACGGCAACACCCTGTACTACCTGCGTCTGAACAGCGGCGACACCTACTACGTCATCTCCGCCGCGGTGCAGCCGGAGGCGGTCATCTTCAACGTGGGCGACAGCGTTGCCATTCGGTACGCCGAGGGCGAGGGTACCATCCTCACCGCCGACAGCGTTACCCGCATCGCGGCACACGATCCTGTGACCATCGACGAGCGGGCGGAGGAAGGCACCGAGACACCGGAGGAGACGCCCGCCGCCTGATAAACGCCCGCCGCCTGATAAACGCAAAAGAACACCGGCTCATTGAGCCGGTGTTCGTAAGACAGTTAATGTCAACAAGAATAGCTGCAAAGCAGCGCAAGGGACGCAGTCCCTTGTTCGGAACATAATGACGCAAAACAGTCCGGACATTCAGGTGTCCGGACTGTTCGGTCTCACGGAGCACACATACGGGGAGTACCTGTATAGAAGTGCGCCGTTGTACCGTTGTATCTGTTCGACAAATAGAAATTGATTTCATCAATGATATAGATTATTCTCCACATAAATCATCATCTTATTGTGCTGATAACAGTGCCCAACAACTGCAAGTATAGGTAATAAGCCTATAAGCCAAGGCCTATGAATTACAAACGGAATTATCAAGGCAGCAATCAAAATAAGTCCAATAATTACGAAAAGTGATATATGTTCTTTACGCCATTTCTTTTTGAAATAAGTCTTGCGCTCATCGAAAGAAAAAGCGCTTGATGCCGCTACTGCGATAATATTTTCGTCTGCCTTTTGTCGGAAGTCCTCATCTGGTATTTTTTCTCCTGCCAGCAAGTCGTTGATGCTGACATGAAACTCCTTGGCAAGCAGCCCAAACATTTCGATGTCTGGCATATAGTTTCCATTTTCCCAGCGAGAAATGGTTTTGTTCGTTACACCTAGTTTCTCGCCCAGTTTCTCTTGCGTGAGTCCTGCCTGTCGGCGAAGGAGTGCGATATACCTTCCGATTTTCATTTGATCCATTGTTCTGCACCTCCTCAGAGAGGATATCGCCTTTCCTGTGAGAAGTCTTCCTCACAAACAGCGAATTGAGGTAAATTCTGATTTGTAAATTTGTTCGGCTTCATATTATCGCATAACAGCACAGAACGCAAGCACAGCCACCGCAGATCAAACTACGGTAGCTGTTAACTGTGTTACGGACACCCGCCTTGAGCCGGTGTTCTTTTGCGTTTCAGATCACTTGAAAGATAAAGAATTTCAGGTAATTCGTCTCCTCCACGCCCCAGAGAATGGGGTGGTCGGCGCACTGCTGCCGCGCCTCGATCTGCCGCAGCTGTACCCCTGCGTCCCGGGCAGCGCTGCGCAGCATCCTGATGAACAGCTCCTCCGTGGCGAAGTGGCTGCACGAGCAGGTGGCCAGATAGCCGCCCCGGGGCAGCAGCTTCATGGCCCGGTAGTTGATCTCCTTATAGCCGGTCATGGCGCTGGCCACGGTCTTGCGGCTCTTGGTGAAGGCGGGCGGGTCGAGGATGATGAAATCGTATTTCCGCGGCTGCTTTTCCAGCTGGGGCAGCAGGTCGAATACGTTGGCGGCCATGCAGTCCATAACGCCGTCCAGCCCGTTGCGGCGGGCGTTCTCCGCCGCGCACTGTACCGCGAACTCTGATACGTCCACGGCGGTGACGTGGGCCGCGCCGCCCCGCGCGGCGTTGAGGGCGAAGGAGCCGGTGTGGGTGAAGCAGTCCAGCACCGTCCGTCCCTTGGCAAGACGGGACACCGCCAGACGGTTGTACTTCTGATCCAGGAAGAAGCCGGTCTTTTGGCCGTTCTCAAAATCCACGGTGTAGCGGATGCCATTTTCCACGATGTCCACCGTCGTCTGCGACGGCGGCGTCTCACCGGGCAGGGGATACCAGCCCTTGCCCTGCGCCATGCCCTCCAGCTCACGGATGGCCACGTCGTTGCGCTCGTAGATGCCCCGGATATCCTGCCCATCCTCCCGCAGCACCTTGGCCAGCAGGGGGAACAGCCGGGACTTGATGCGCTCCATGCCCAGACTCAGCGTCTGGGTCACCAGCACGCTCTCAAACCGGTCCACCGTCAGACCGGGGAACAGATCGGCCTCCCCGAAGATCACGCGGCAGCAGCGGCTGTCCGTCTCGCCCATCACCGTCTTGCGGTACTCCCAGGCGTAGCGGATGCGCCGCTCCCAGAAGGCATCGGAGAAGTCGTCGTTGGCGTTGCGGCTCACCAGCCGCACCCGGATCTTGGAGCGGCTGTTGTAGAACCCGCAGCCCAGCCAGCTGCCCCTGCGGCTCACCACGTCCACCAGCCCGCCGTCCTCCGCCGCGCCGTCCACGGCGGTGACCTCGCCCTCGTAGACCCACGGGTGTCCGCCGGTCAGCGCGGCCTCCCCCTTGGGGGTGATGATGATCTTGGGATAGGGACGTGCAGCTTTCATGGTACATACCGCCTTTCATTTCGTGGGCAACATGATAACACATCTTCCCGATGTTTTCCATATAAATGTGGTGATGACATTCGATGAAAGGGGAATGACCATGCCAAGTGTATTTCTAAGTCCCAGCACGCAGGAATACAATCCGTATATCACCGGCGCGGGCAGCGAGGAGTATTTCATGAACCTCATCGCCGACGCCATGGAGCCGTATCTCACCGCCAACACCATCCGCTTCGGGCGCAACACGCCGGAGATGACGGCTGCCAGCTCTATCCGGCGGGGCAACGCCGAGGACTACGACTTCTACCTGGCGCTTCACTCTAACGCCAGCACCGACGGCAGCCGGGAGGGCTTCATCCGGGGCATCATCGCCTTCTACTATCCCGGCAGCGCCAACGGCCAGCGTGCCGCCGACATCTTTGTGCGGAATCTCCAGACCATCTACCCACTGCCGGAGAAGGTCTATGCCCGCTCCACCACCACGCTGGGGGAGGTGCGGCAGCCCCGGATGCCCGCCGTGCTGCTGGAGCTGGGATACCACGACAACTACGCCGATGCCCGCTGGATACAAAGCAGCGTCCAGTCCATCGCCGCCAACCTTGTATTGTCCCTGACGGAGTATTTCGGCCTGCCGTTCATCACGCCCATTACGCCGTGGCGCGGCACGGTACGCACCCAGTCGGGGAGCCTGAATCTGCGGGAATATCCGTCCCCGTCGGGGAGGATCGTCGCGCAGCTGCCGTCCGGCACGGCGGTGACGGTCTACGGCCGCACCGGCCAGTGGTACAGCGTGGGCCGGGAGGGACAGCTGGGCTATGCCGCCACCGCATATATCCAGTAGCCGCCGGTTGTTGGCAAAATCGAGAAACTGCCCAAAAAACACCGGGGATTTTTGCCGTTTGCCCTTGACAGTTGACCATAATATGTTTACTATTGTATAGGATTATTATCGGGAGGACAGGGGTCCCTTTCGATTATTTTCTATTGGCACATTTTGTGCCGCACAATAAAACCCATCACAACATAGGAGGAATGTACCATGACCACTACTGGCTGGATCGTGGCAGTCCTCTCGTTCGCTGTTGCCCTCGTTCTGGGCTTTGTGGGCTGTCTGCTGATCCAGCGGCGCAAGGCGAAGAACGACCAGCGCAAGATCGAAGACGCCGAGCAGGAGGCTCTGCGTATCGTCAACGAGGCCATCAAGAGCTCTGAAAACAAAAAACGGGAAGCACTTCTCGAAGCGAAAGAAGAGATTTTGAAAAACCGCAGCGAGTACGAGAAGGAAGTCAAGGAACGCCGCGCCGAGCAGCAGAAGCAGGAGCGCCGTTTACAGCAGAAAGAAGAAAATCTCGATCATAAGACCGAGATGATCGAAAAGAAGGAGGAGGCGCTGGCCCAGAAGCACGCCGCCGCCGACAAGGAGCAGGAGGAGATCAAGCTCATCAAGCGCAGCCAGACCGAAATGCTGGAGCGCATCTCCGGCTTCACGGCGGAGCAGGCCAAGGACTACCTGATCGCACAGGTGGAGTCCGAGGTCACCCATGAGACGGCGCTGAAGATCAAGGAGATCGAGGCCCGTGCCAAGGACGAGGCCGACCAGCGCGCCCGTGAGATCGTGGCCACCGCTATCCAGCGCTGTGCCGCCGACCATGTGGCTGAGATCACCGTCAGTGTGGTACCCCTGCCCAATGACGAGATGAAGGGCCGCATCATCGGCCGCGAGGGCCGCAACATCCGGACGCTGGAGACGCTGACCGGCGCCGATCTCATCATCGACGATACCCCGGAGGCCATTACCGTCTCCTGCTTTGAGCCGGTTCGCCGCGAGGTGGCGCGTCTGGCGCTGGAGAAGCTCATCGCCGACGGCCGCATCCATCCCACCCACATTGAGGAGATGGTGGAGAAGGCCCGCCGCGAGGTGGACGGCGTCATCCGCGCCGAGGGCGAGCGCGCCGTGCTGGAAACCGGCGTCCGCAGTCTGCACCCCGAGCTGCAGAAGCTGCTGGGCCGTCTGCATTACCGCACCAGCTACGGCCAGAACGTGCTGCAGCACTCTATCGAGGTCAGCCACATCGCCGGCATGATGGCCGCCGAGCTGGGCGCCGACGTACAGGCTGCCAAGCGCGCCGGTCTGCTCCACGATATCGGCAAGGCCCTTGACCACGAGTTCGAGGGTACCCATGTGGCGCTGGGCGTGGAGTACGCCCGCAAGTACCGGGAGAAGGAAGACATCATCCACGCCATTCAGGCGCACCACGGCGATGTGGAGTGCAAGACGCTGGTGGCCTGTCTGGTACAGGCGGCAGACGCTATTTCCGCCGCACGTCCCGGCGCTCGCCGCGAGAATCTGGAGAACTACATCAAGCGTCTGGAGAAGCTGGAGGAGATCACCGGCACCTATCCCGGCGTGGAGAAGAGCTACGCCATTCAGGCGGGCCGCGAGGTTCGCGTCATGGTCAAGCCCGAGCAGGTGTCCGAGGACGAGATGGTCATTCTGGCACGGGAGCTGGCCAAGCGCATCGAAAACGAGCTGGAGTATCCCGGACAGATCAAGGTCCATGTCCTGCGAGAGACGAAGGTCGTGGAATACGCAAAATAAAGACCCCTATAAGCTCCGGAGCGCGTTGCACTCCGGAGCTTCTTTTGCTATAATACCCTTTAGGTGAAAGAAAGGGAGGTGCCGCGCCGATGAAACGCCTGATCCTGCTGATCCTGCTGCTGGCGGCGGCACTGTCGCTGTCCGGCTGCCTGACCATCGTGGGGGACGACCCTGCGCCGGAGGAGACGACCGAGCCGGTGGATGTGATCGATACCGTGCCGGAGACGGAGGTCTGGACGCGGCAGCACAAGTCTGTCTGGGGCGGTGAGCCGCAGCCGGTCAGCGCCGCGTTCGAGCGCATTTCCGGCGCAGCCGCCCACGGTATGACCACCGGGCAGGAGCTTCTGCTGCTGGACTTTATGGACTGCTACTACCAGTCCGTCTGCAATTTGCAGGTCATCGACCCCGCCGTACTGTTTACCAACCACGACCAGTCCGCCTACCACAGGACGGTCTGGCGCACGCTGGCGGCCATCCGGCGGATGGCGCCTATCGACCTCCACGCCGGGTCGTACAGCTACTCCCTGCGCTGCACGGAGCTGATGCAGGACGGCGACACGGCGGAGTTGACGGTGCTGGAGAGCAGCGTGGTCTACTTTGCCGGACTGGACGGGCTGCCCTCCGAGCAGTGGAACGTGCAGCACGATTTTCAGCTCCGGCGCATCAGCGGCGACCGCTGGCGCATCGTGACCCACGACTCCGACGACAACCCCTATTACAACGCCGACTATGACGACGATACCGATACCGACCGCAACCTGCCGCTGCTGCTGGCGTGCATCGAGGCGCGGCGGACGGATCCCCGCGAGCCGTGGACGCCCGCCGTCACATGGGATCACGACTACGACCGCGCCGCCGCGCTGGACTATATGCTGACATACAGCGCCAAGCGGAACGATGCTTACAAGGCCTATGACGATGTGGGCGGCAACTGCATGAACTTCGGCTCGCAGGTGCTGACCGCCGGCGGCATTCCCGCTCTCCCCGGCGGCTATGAGGACGGCTGGTTCTACAACAGCAGCCGCAGCGTCTCGCTGCCGTGGGTCAATGTAGGCGGCTTCCTCGATCTGGCGGCCGAGCATACCGGCTCCGGCCTTGTGGCGGTGGTGAATGCGCCCTATTTCACCGGCGAGGTGGGGGATATCATCACCATGGGCGTGGAGAAGCCGCGGAACCATACTACCCTGATCTGCGGTGTGCTTACCGATGAGGCGGGGCAGACCGTGGACTATCTATTGTGCTCCAACACCGCCAACCTGCGAAATTACCCGGCCTCCGCGTACTACTATGCCAACCGCCAGCTCACCAAGATACTGGGCTGGAACGACTGACCTCAAAGGAGGAAAAACCATGGAATACCGTGTTTTAGCGCTGGGCGACGTGGCCAGCGAGACGGGACTTGCGTTGCTGGAAAAGAAGCTGCGCGCCTTCAAGCGGGAACAGCACATCGACTTCACCGTGGTCAACGGGGAGAATATCTCCGGCACCGGCCTGACCCGGGCGCAGGCGGAGGATCTGCTGGCCGCCGGCGCCGATGTGGTCACGCTGGGCAACCACACCTTCGGCAAGCCCCAGATCGCCCCGTTTCTGGACGAGAACCGCTACATCCTGCGCCCTGCCAACTTTACGGGCCGCGCCGCCGGCCGCGGCTGCGCCGTCTATGACTGCGGCGCGTTCTCCGTGGCGGTGCTGGTGCTCATCGGCCGCTGCGACTTGGATTTCAACGCCGACAACCCCTTTACCACGGCGGATCGCCTGCTGAAGACACCGGACAAGCCCACCTTCACGCTGGTGGAGTTCCACGCACAGGCCACCAGCGAGAAGCTGGCCATGGCCTACTATCTGGATGGCCGCGTCTCGGCCTTGTGGGGTACCCACACCCATGTGCCCACCGCCGATGCCCGGGTGTTCCCCAAGGGTACCGGCTATGTCACCGATCTGGGTATGACCGGCCCGGTGGAGTCCGTGCTGGGCATCCGGCCGGAGCAGTCCATGGAGTTCTTTCTGGGCGGGCAGCCCGGCCGCTATCAGGCGGCGGACGGACCCTGCTCGGCGCAGGGCTGCATTTTTACGTTAAACAGCGACACCGGCCTTTGCACCGGCGTGGAGCGTATAGAGATCAAATAAAAGGAGAAGCTGCATCATGTCTGTGGAAAAAGTAAAAGCCTACCTGGCGCCTTACGGCGTCAATGATCGCATCCGTGAGTTCGACGTGTCCAGCGCCACGGTGGAGCTGGCCGCGCTGGCCGTGGGCGTGGAGGGCGCCCGCATCGCCAAGACCCTGAGCTTCAAGGTAGGGGAGGATCCCATTCTGGTGGTGGCCGCCGGTGACGCCAAGGTGGACAACAGCAAATATAAGCACTTCTTTGGCGCCAAGGCCAAGATGCTCACCGCCGAGGAGGCGGTGGAGCGTATCGGCCACGCCGTAGGCGGCGTGTGTCCCTTTGCCCTGCCCGACGATGTCAAGACCTATCTGGATGTGTCCCTCAAGCGCTTTGAGACGGTGTTCCCCGCTGTGGGCAGCGCCGCCAGCGCCATTGAGCTGACCTGCGACGAGTTGGAGCGCTGCTGCGGGAAGAACTTCGTCCAGTGGGTGGACGTGTGCAAGGGCTGGCAGGACGAGGAGGCGTGATGGTACGTCTTCTGCACGCCGGGGACTTCCATCTGGACAGTGCCTTCGGTGCCCTGACACCGGAGCAGGCCCGCCAGCGCCGTGCCGAGAGCCGGGAGAGCGTACAGCGTCTGGTGGACTGGGCCAACGACCACGACATACAGCTGATGCTGCTGGCAGGCGACCTCTTTGACGGCGCCGCCATCGGCGGCGATACCGCCCGCCTGCTGGCGGAGGCGCTGGGCAGCTTTCAGGGGCAGGTGGTCATCGCCCCCGGCAACCACGATCCCTACACCGCCCGCAGTGCCTACGCCCGTACGCTGTGGCCTGACAATGTGCATATCTTTACAGAGGATCGGATGCAGACCATCCTGTTCCCCCAGTACGGCTGCGCCGTCCACGGCGCCGCCTTTACCGCGCCGGAGGAGACGGAGGATCGGGTGCTGTCCGGCTTCACCGCCCCCGACGACGGACTGGTGCATATCGGCCTAATCCACGGGGAGCTGACCGGATCTGAAAGCCGTTATCGCCCGCTGACCACCGCCGCAGTGGCCGCATCCAGCCTGCACTATCTGGCGCTGGGTCATGTCCACGGCTGCTCCGGCGTTCTCCGCGCCGGTACCGTACCCTACGGCTACTGCGGCTGTCTGGAGGGCAGGGGCTTTGACGAGCTGGGGGACAAGGGTTTCCTGGCCGGCGAGGTATCGCCGGAGGGGGCAGCGCTGCAATTCATCCCCTTTGCCCGCCGCCGCTACCGCATCATGGAGGTGGACGTGACGGAGGGCGACCCGGCGGAGACGGCCTTGGCCGCCATCCCGCAGGGGTGGGGCGAGGATGTGTGCCGCATCGTCCTCACCGGCAGCCCCGCCGCGCCGGTGCGTCCGGAGCGGATCGAGACCGCGCTGGCCGGGCGCTTTTACGCCCTGCAGGTACGGGATAAGACCACGGCCCGGCAGGAGCTGTGGGAAAGGTGCGGCGAGGACACCCTGCGGGGCTTGTTCCTCCAGAATTTGCGGGACAGGTGCGGCGATGATCCCCAGTCCCGCCGTCTGATGGAGCAGGCGGCTGCCTTCGGGCTGGCCGCCATCGACGACCGGGAGGTATAGACCATGAAAAAGATCCTGATGATCGGCACCGGCGGCACCATTGCCTCCGAAAAGACGCCCTCTGGCCTGACACCGGAGCTGACCACGGAGCAGCTGTTGTCCTTTATTCCCGGCATTGCGGCGCTCTGCCATGTGGACTGCCTCCAGCTGTACAGTCTGGACAGCACCAACATCCGGCCGGAGCATTGGCTGGGCATCGCCGCCGCCATTCGTGACCGCTACGACGACTACGACGGCTTTGTCATCGCCCACGGTACCGACACCATGGCCTACACCGCCGCCGCCCTCAGCTATCTGGTGCAGGGCAGCCCCAAGCCCATCGTGCTCACCGGCGCGCAGAAGCCCATCTGGTTTGACGGCACCGACTCCAAGCGCAACCTGACCGATGCGTTCTTGTATGCCTGCCGGGGGTGCGGCGGCGTCCAGATCGTGTTCAACGGCAAGGTGATCCTCGGTACCCGCGCCCGCAAGACCTGCTCCAAGAGCTTCCACGCCTTCTCCAGCGTGAACTACCCCGATCTGGCGGTGGTGCAGGACGGCCACCTGCTGCAATATATGCGCTGCGCCTGCTATCCCCGTCCGCTGTTCTATGATGCGCTGGACAGCCGCGTGGGGCTGCTGAAGCTGATCCCCGGTACGTCCAGCGAGCTGATCGACTTCATGTTGGACCGGCACGACGGCCTCATCATCGAGTCCTTCGGCGTGGGCGGCCTGCCGGAATACGAGGGGGCTGATTTCTACGACGCGGTGCGCCGCGGCGTGGAGCGGGGCAAGATCGTGGTCATGACCACGCAGGTACCCAACGAGGGCAGCGACCTGACGGTGTACCATGTGGGTGGCCGCCTGAAAAGCACCCTCCGGCTGCTGGAGGCCTACGATATGACCACGGAGTCGGCGGTGGCCAAGCTCATGTGGATCCTGGGTCAGACGCGGGACTTCGACGAGGCGGAGCGTCTGTTCTACCGGCCGGTAGCCCGCGATATCCTGTACGAAAATTGATTTTAACGCAAGAAACGGCACGCCGCAGGCGTGCCGTTTTTGCATACTTTTGCGCCGTTTTTCCCATACTATCCGAAAATGTGCGGGGAGGACGCAAGGCATGAAACAGAATTTTTCCGCCAGAACGGCGGCGTTGGACGATGCGCTGGGCGTAGGGCGCTGCTTTGACATGACGGCCCGCGACCTGACCATCGGCGGCCGCCGCGCCCGGCTGTGGGTGGTGAACGGCTACGCGCAGGAGGGCGTTCTGGAGCGTATCATTGCCCAGTGGCTGGCGGCGCCCGACCTGTCTGACATGAAAACGCCGGACGCGTTTCTCCGGCGCTTTGTCACCGCCTGCGATGCCGCCGTCTGCCTGAAAAAGGAGGCGGCGGTGCTGGGCGTGTTCTCCGGCAAGACGCTGCTGGTGGTGGACGGCTGGGACGGCGGTATTCTGATGGACGTGAAGCAGTTTCCCACCCGCTCCATCGAGGAGCCGGACACCAGCCGCGTCCTCCGGGGCAGCCACGACGGCTTCGTGGAGAACCTGATGCAGAACGCCGCTCTGCTGCGCCGCCGTATCCGTGACTCCCGCCTGACGCTGGAGCGGGTGCAGCTGGACAACCGCTCCCACACCGATGTGGTGCTGTGCTACATGGAAGGGGAGGCCGACCCCGAGCTGCTGGCGGAGATACGGGAAAAACTGGAAAATATGCAGGTGGGCTCCATCGCCATGAGCCAGGAATCGGTGGCGGAGGCCCTGTCGCCCCGGCAGTTCTGGAACCCTTTTCCCAAGGTCCGGTATACGGAGCGCCCCGATGTGGCCACGGCCTGCATCATGGAGGGCGACGTGGTGGTGATGGTGGACAACTCCCCGTCGGCGCTGCTGCTGCCCACCACGCTGCTGCGGTTCACCGAGGAGATCAACGACTACTACTTCCCGCCCCTCATTGGCTCCTATCTCCAGATCGTCCGCATGGCGGTGCTGCTGCTGACATTGTTTGTCACGCCGGTGTGGTATCTGCTGGTGAAAAACCCCGATACCCTCCACGAGAACCTGCATTTCCTGCTGATACAGGACGAATACTACGTTCCGCTTATCCTCCAGCTTTTGCTGGTGGAGCTGATCATCGACGTGCTGAAGCTGGCGTCCCTCAACACGCCGGATGTGCTGAGCAACTCCTTCAGCATGATCGGCGCTCTGATCTTGGGGGATTTCGCGGTGCAGGCACGCTGGCTGGTGCCGGAGGTGCTGGTGTACATGGCCTTCGTGGCCATCGCCAACTACGCCCAGCACAGCTACGAAATGGGCTACGCCACCAAGCTGTGCCGGATGCTGCTGCTCCTGCTCGTCTGGCTCTTTGACCTGTGGGGACTGCTCGCCGGTGTGGCGGCCATACTGGTGATGATGGCGGTCACCAAGCCGCTGGTGGGCAAGGGATACCTCTACCCGCTCATCCCCTTTGACGGTAAAAAATTAAAGCGTCTGCTGCACCGCGTCCCCATCCGTAAGGACAACAGCTAAGTGCAAAAGCCATAAAATGCCGGGCTGCTGCTGGCAATTCACCCTGAATTTACACCGCATGACTCACCCCGTTCCGGCACAAAGTAACGCTGTCGCCGGCGACAATTCCACAAAGGGGTGAGACGCTTGTATGAACTGCGTGAAACGCATCGCACAGGCAGCCTCCGCAAAGGCACCGCAAGGCTGCTCGCTCTGGTTTTTTCCCTCTCGCTGTGTCTCCAGCTGGTCTGGGCTGCCCCCGGAGAGCGGACAGTGATCCCGCTGGGCAAGGCCGTGGGCATCAAGCTGTTTGCCGACGGCGCGCTGGTGGTGGGACTGTCGGAGGGCGATCCCTGTCCCGCAAAGGACTGCGGCCTGAAGGAGGGAGACCTGATCCTCTCCATGGGTGACACGAAGATCACCTCTACCGAGCAGGTACGCGCACTCCTGCAGGACAACGGCTGCGAGCCGCTGGTCATGACCGTCCGGCGCAGCAGCCGGACGCTGACCGTCACCGCCGTACCCGTGCAGGGCGTTGACGGCGCATGGCAGCTGGGGGCGTGGATCCGCGACAGCATGGCCGGTATCGGCACGCTGACCTACTACGACCCGGCCACCGGCAGCTACGGCGCGCTGGGCCACGGCATCACCGACGTGGACACCGCCAAGCTGATGCCGCTGGCCTCCGGCTCCATTATGGAGACCACGGTGAAGGCGGTGAAAAAGGGCGTCAAGGGTGACCCCGGCGAGCTGAAGGGCGACTTCTCCGTCCAGCGTGACGTGGGTACCGTTTCCATCAACAGCGACGGCGGTATCTTCGGCACGGTGGCGGATCCTGATTTCCTCCAGACGGGTACGCCCGTTCCCGTCGCCACAGCCCGTCAGGTAAAGCCCGGCCCTGCCACCATTCTGGCCACCATCTCCGATGATGATACGGCGGAATACACGGTGGAGATCGTCCGGGTGTTCCCCGGCAGCCAGTCCACCCGCAACCTGCTGCTCCGCGTGACGGACCAGCGGCTGCTGGATACCACCGGCGGCATCGTGCAGGGCATGAGCGGCAGCCCCATCCTCCAGAACGGACGGATCGTGGGCGCTGTGACCCATGTGCTGTTGAACGACCCCGCACAGGGCTACGGTATTCTCATGGAGAATATGCTGGCCATGGCGGGATAAAGGAGGGACACGCCTGTGCAGTCTCTGCTCATCAAGGACACCACCCGCGCACAGCGTGAGGAGATCGTGCGCCGGGCGCTCAGCGTCTGCGGCGATGGCTGCGACGGCTGTAACGGCTGCGGCAACACCGGCGGCGGCCGTGTGGACAGCATCTATCAGCCGTATATCGACGGCGAGAAGGAGCTGGCGGAGATCAACGCGGCCTACGCCGCCGGGCGCAAGCCGGTGAGGTAAAACGGAAAAGGGGAGCGGCGGGCTATGCCCGCCGCTCCCCTTTTCTGGCACCTAAAGCGGTGTACCGGTAAAGGGCAAGCCTCCGATTTACAAGCAGTTACTGCTATGCTATAATCAAAAAACAAACGATATAGGAGGCAATATGAAAAAGCTGGTTACGTTACTGTTTGCTTTTGCGCTATGGGTATTACCTGCCTGTGCAGCTACCCAAGACCCTTTTCTGGAGGAAGATGATATCGTTGACAGTACCCAGGATATTGTGATCGATTTTGCCGCGTTTTTGGAAGAACGCAATGCCGCACATAAGGTACAGTTGGACGAAAAATACACCGAGGAATTTTTCGAAACATACGGACCCGATTTTTATGAAGATTTAAACCTCGTTTCCGAAGAAGAAGCTGCGTTGCTCTTGAGCACGCCGGAAAATGACTCTTTGCAGACGCCGTATCCCAAGGCGGATATTCTGGAGGATGTGGATTTGCTTTTCCGTGTATTCAAAAGCTTTTACGGCCCCTATTACTACTATGGAGGCGATGAAGCCTTTGATACAGCCAAAGCGCGGATTGAAACGGAAATCAATGCCGTTTCCGACCAGCTGACGCTGGAAGATGTGATTGCCATTCTGTCAAAAAACCTGTTCTTCATCAAAGACCGACACATGAACATCGGCCCGGAGCTGCTGTGCGAAACGAACAAAATCGCAGTCCACGACTATTATGTGGAAAATCTTTGGCTTTACGAAGATGATGCAGGATACTACACAAAGAAGGAGGGCAGAAAATGGTATCTTTCTTCGGTAGGAAGCGATGAAAATGTCAACGAGTATCTAAAGGTCACAATTGATGAAAAGGGGCAGCTTTGCTATATGCTGGGCCTTACGGTGCCGGTGGATGACGCCCGGCTCTCCATTGATGCAATCACCCTCTGCCGTGGAGAGCGCATCGCCGGTATCCCGATTGTCTGGACGGAATTCTCTGCGCGGGCAGGTTATTCTCTGGAGGAAACCATCACGGTAAAGGATGGCATCCCCCTTCTGGAAACGGTTCCCCGTCCGCTGCGCAATTACTCCGATGAGGAAGAGGAGACCGCACAGAATCGTCTGCGGAACATGGGGAAGGATATTCTGACCCAAGATGTTGTGATCGTGAATCTGAACAGCGGCTGTGGGTGGCAAAGCCTGTTCGAATCCATTGACCACCAGATACATGCACTTGCCATGTTCAGGCTGAGTAAAACCGCCGAGCAACTGGGTCGACGGAATATGCCCTGGCAGGAGGGAAATTACGGCGAGTATGTGGTTCGGTATTTCAGCGGCAAATGGGGAGAAAATAACAAGCTGATATTTGCTGTGCAGGACCGGGGGAATTTTTCTGCTGCGGAGGACACCATCGCCGACATTCGTTCCATTGAAAACGTAGTGCTGGTAGGCGGCAGTACAGGTGGAACGGCGGGCCCCAATGCGGGAACCAATCAGCAGATGTTTCTGCCCAGAACAGGATTGCCTGTTCACTTCGGAGCGTCCCTAATGATCGATCCCGGTTATACGGAGGATGGGTACTGCTTTGATCCTGATATCTGGATAGACCCCGATGATGCCGTGGATGCCATCTATCGTATGTGCCAGTTTTACGGGATCTGCAATACTGCAGACACCGCTGCCTTGGGCAAATATATATCCGCCTCCTGATACGTAAACGTGCAGGCCGTGGGTATGATCGCCGCCGGGCGCAAGCCGGTGCGGTAAAACGGAAAAGGGGAGCGGCGGGCCATGCCCGCCGCTCCCCTTATTCGTATTTTTACGGCACAGGCCGGTAGGACACCGGCTTGCCGCCCTCGAACGTCACCTGATACCCGGTACCCGGCGCCACCGGATAGTCGTACCGGATGCCGCCGAACCACTGCATCAGCAACCCGGCGGTGACGCCGCCGTGGATGACGCATACTGCGTCCTCCCCCGCGTCCAGCACCGGCTGGATGGCCGCCAGATTCCGTGCCAGCACCTGCGGCGCGCTCTCCCCGTGGGGGCAGGCGTTGTGCTCCGCGTCCTGACACCATGTCTGAAACGCCGGGTCATCCTTCAGCTCGGCGTAGCTCTTCATCTCAAAATCGCCGAAGTCCATCTCCCGCAGACCCGGCAGCTGGGTATGGGGTACGTCGCCGTACAGTGCGCGGAAGGTCTGCTCCGTCCGCAGAAGGCCGCTGGTGTAGTACCGTGCCGCCGTGGGGTACACGCCGGTTTTGGCGCGCTCCGCCAGCATCTCCAGCGAATCCGGCAGGACAGGGATATCCGCCGCCCCGTAGTACAGATCGTCCCGGCTTCCGGCGGTGTCGCCGTGCCGCAGTAGCGTCAGTTTCATTTCAATACCTCCGTCAGTCCGCAGAATACGCGGGTCACATGGTCAGCCCTGCGGGCCAGCTCCTGCATGAGGGTGCCGTGGCGCTCCCGCCACGCCCGCTCGCCGCCGTCCATGGGTACGATGCCGCCGCTGACCTCCCGGCACACCACCACCGCGTTTTCAAACAGCGGCAGATACCGGGCCATGTCCGCCTCCCGGCGGCTCAGCGCCTCCAAGTGGCAGTAGCATTTCGCGCCCGCACGCGGCTCCGACACCGCCAGATCGCACACGTCGTCCATGGTCAGTCCATAGTGCCGCAGCGCCCATGTCAGCTTGCCCTGAAAAGCCCCGCCGATCACCAATTCCATATCGCTTTACCTCCCTAACGCCAATACCACCGCGCCGCACAGCTCGCCCAGCACCAGACCGAAGCCGGAGATATCGCCGGACATCCCATCAAATTGCCGGAAGCCGTACCACACCGCCAGTCCATAGCCGATGGCCGCCGCCAGCGGGGCGAAGCTGCCCCACAGGACGGCCGGCAGCGCGCACGCCGCCGCCAGAAGCGCCGCCGCCACAAAAACCGGCGCGCCGCCCCGCTCCATGGCGCTGTACTGGCTGGTGCTCATGGGCCGCAGCGTCAGCACCGCCATAGCCGCCGATGCCCGGCTGGCCACGGGGATCAGCGCCAGCGGCAGCAGGGGGGCGGCCTCCGTAGATAAAAAGGCGCTCCATTGGGTCATGGCCAGCAGCACCATGCAGATCACCGCGAAGGCCCCGCAGTGGGAGTCCTTCAGGATGCGCCGCCGCGTCTCCAAGTCCCGGCGGGACAGAACACCGTCGCACACATCCATAAAGCCGTCCAGATGGAGGAAGCCCGTCACAAGCCACGGCGCCGCGGCGCACAGCGCCGCGCCCAGCGGGTGGGGCAGATACCACGCCAGCCACGCGCACAGCGCCCATACCGCGCCCACTACGACGCCTACCAGCGGCAGGCAGGCCAGCATTTTCCGCCGCGCCGTCTCACTCCATATTTTCTTCGGGCAGGGGATGGCCAAAAACATCCCCCACGCCATGAAAAAGCCGTATACCCAGTCACGCACGGGGCAGCTCCCCCTTCCACACATGGGGCAGCCCCATGGTCATCTCACACACCACATCGAATTCCGCCGCCAGTGTCCGGCAGATGTGCGCCAGCCCGCCGACATACGCCGCCGTCCACGGGTCGTAGTCCTCGCCGCCTGCGAAAATGCCGTCGCACACGCACACAAAGTTGGCCGGATGGCGGCTGATGGCCGCGATCTGCGCGGCTACCCGCCGGGGCGCGTCCATGTCCATATCGCCGCCGTCAAACATCTGCGCCGCCAGACACGCCGTTACGCTGTCAAACAGCACCGTACCCGCCGGGTCGATGGCGGACAGCCCCGCCGTCAGGTCGCGGGCGCGCTCCACCGTGGTGAAGCCCCAGCCGTCCCGGTCGGCGATGTGCCGCCGGATGCGGGCCAGATCCTCGTCGTCGTGGGGCTCCATGGTGGCCCAGTAGTACAGCGGCGCGTTTTCACCCAGCAGCTTGGCGATCCGCTGGGCGGTGCTGCTCTTGCCGCTTTTGCAGCCGCCGATAAACAGAAGTCTCATGTTGCCTCCACGGTAAAGGCGTCCATCGCCCGTATCTCGTCCAGATAGCCGTCCTCAATGGAGGCCTCGTCAAAGGTAGCCATGCCCCGCATCACGCCGCAGGCGCCCTCCAGCACGCGGAACAGCAGGGGACACCCGCTGCCCTCGCCCAGCCGCATCCCCAGATGCAGACAGGGCGTCAGACCCAGCTCCTCCGCCGCAATGCGGTAGCCCACCTCGTAGGAGTCGTGGGACAGGAACAGGTAGTCCCGTACCGCCGGACACAGCCGTACGGCGCACAGCGCCGCCGCGATGGAGATGAAGCCGTCCACCGCCGCCGGTACCCGCTCATGGGCGCAGCCCAGAAACGCGCCGGTCATGGCGGCGAGATCCAGTCCGCCTACCCCGGCCAGCACGCCGATCACGTCGCTCTTATCCGGGCGGTGCAGCGCCAGCGATTGCCGCAGCACCTCCTTCTTCCGCAGGAAGCCCTCGTCGGTCAGTCCGCCGCCCCGGCCTGTTACGGCCTCCACATCCGCGCCGGTGAGAGCTGCCAGCACCGCCGCCGAGGTGGTGGTGTTGCCGATGCCCATCTCGCCGATGCCCAGCGCCGTTACGCCGTCGGCCTTGGCAAGTGCCGCCTGCTCCATACCGGCGGCCATGGCCTCCAGCACCTGCTGGCGGGTCATGGCGTCCTCACGGACGATGTTGCCGGTGCCGCGCCGTACCTTCCGGTCGAGGATGCCCACCGGCGGCACGTCGCCGTCGATGCCCACATCCACCACCGCCACATCGTCGCCGAAGGCCGCCGCCATAGCGGACATACCGGTCTTGCGGAAGGTCATGTTCACCGCCTGCTGCAAGGTCACCGACGGCGGCGTACAGGATACGCCCTCGGCCACCACGCCGTTGTCGGCGGCGAACACCGCCACGCGGCACTTGTCCATGGCGGGGCATACCTGTCGGGTCACGCCTGCCAGCCGGATGGACAGCTCCTCCAGCTGCCCCAGACTGCCCGGCGGCTTGGCCAGCTGTGCCTGCCGCCGCCGCGCCGCGTCCATGGCCGTCTCGTCGGCGGGCCGGATGGCCTCGATATATGCCCGCAGTTCCTGCTCTGTCATGCTCATTCCTCCAGATATCCCCGCTGCGCCAGCCAGTCGAGAGACGGCGCGCAGTCCTGATTTTCGATGGTAAAGGTGGCCGCCGGACACTGCGCCAGCAGCGTATCCAGCACCTGCTCCATGGGGACCGTCCCCTGCCCCAGCGGGTCGTGGAGATCCCAGTCACCCAGATTGTTGTGCAGGTGTATGTGCCGCAGCCACGGCGCCATGGGCGCGATCCACGCCAAGGGCGGCGTTTTGCTGGTGGAGGCATTGGCGTGTCCTACGTCCAGACACAGCCCCAGCCGGGGATCGTTCACCTGCTCGGCGATCTGCACCAGCATCTCCGGTCCCGGTTCCATCACGTTCTCCACCGCCAGCACCATGCCCTCCGGCACGTCCGCCAGCAGCTCCCGCCAGAACAGCACCGACTGCTCCACGAACCACTCCGGAAAATACACCAGCGGGATGAAGCCGCCGTGTACCACAAGGCGCGTCACCCCCAGTGCCTGCGCCGTTTCAATGGCCTGGCGGAACCGGTGCAGCGCCGCAGCGCGCACCAGCGGGTCGATGGAGCAGGGGGACAGCTCGGCAAACGGCGCGTGGAGCCATAGGTGCCGGACACCCTCGATCTGCCGGTGCACCAGCGCCATGGCGTCTGGCTGCTCCAGCCGGGGCGCCCAGCAGAATTCGGTGATCTCGAAGCCCAGACCACGCGCCCTTGCCATGTCCGCGGCGCGGCTGTCCATACCGGACAGGTGCAGTCTTTGCCGCAGCTCTCTTCGCTCCATGCGTCCGCCTCCCTGCAAAAAATGTCACAGAGAGAATTATAGCATATCCCGCCGAAAATACAAACCCCCAAAACTCCGCGTCCTTCGGGGATTGACGCATTCCGGCGAACACGGTATAATTTCCTTGTATGCGCTAAAATAACAGGGGGGAGGTGCCATCCGTGCGCGACACGTTTTCCGACTGCCATCCGGCGGTGAATTTTCTCTATTTCGCGCTGGTACTGGCATTTTCCATGTGCCTGATGCACCCCGCCTGTCTTGTGATCTCTCTGACCGGCGCCTGCTGCTACCTGACGGGGCTCTACGGCCTGCGGGAGCTGGGGCGCAGCGCCCGCTGGCTCATCCCCATGGTGCTGCTGGCGGCGGCGGTGAATCCCGCCTTCGTCCATCAGGGCGTTACCATCCTGACCTACCTGCCCTCCGGCAACCCGCTGACGCTGGAGAGCATCCTCTACGGTCTGGCTGCGGCGCTGCTGTTGGCGGCGGTGGTGCTGTGGTTCCGCTGCTTCAGCGCGGTCATGACCTCCGACAAGTTCATCTATCTTTTTGGCCGCATCATCCCGGCGCTGTCTCTGGTGCTGAGCATGACGCTGCGGTTTGTGCCGCGCTTTCGCCGCCAGTTCCGCACGGTGGCGCAGGCCCAGCGCTTTATGGGACGCGACACGGAAAACGGCAGCCTGCTTCAGCGGTGCAAAAACGCCATGAAGGTCTTTTCCATCATGGTCACGTGGAGCTTGGAGAGCGCCATCGACACGGCGGACAGTATGCGAAGTCGCGGCTACGGCCAGCCCGGGCGCACCGCCTTTTCCATCTACCGGCTGGATGACCGGGACAGGAGCCTCCTTTTGTGGCTGGGCTTCTGCGGGCTGTATCTGCTGTCCGGCGTGCTGGGCGGCGGCCTGTATTTCCAGTATTACCCCATGCTGCTGGGCACATCTGCCCGGCCGCTGACCGTCAGCTTTTTCGCGGTGTATCTGCTGCTGTGCCTGACACCCTCCGGGATGTCGTGGGCGGCGCAGCGCCGTTTTCATCGTCTCAAGAAAGGAGGGGCCTGATATGAGCGAGCTGTTTCACCTTTCCGGCTTCGGCTTTACTTACCCGCAGCAGCGCACCCCGGCGCTGACCGATGTGGAGCTGACCATCCGCAGCGGCGAATTCTGGGTGCTGTGCGGCCCCTCCGGCTGCGGCAAATCCACGCTGCTGCGGCAGCTCAAGACCGTCCTCGCGCCTCACGGCATCACCGAGGGGGAGGTGTACTTTCAGGGTACGCCCCTGCGGGAGATCCCCCTGCGGCAGCAGGCGGCGGATATCGGCTTCGTCCTCCAGTCGCCGGAGCAGCAGGTGGTGACGGACAAGGTCTGGCACGAGCTGGCCTTCGGCTTGGAGAGTCTGGGCTGCGACACCCCCTCCATCCGCCGCCGTGTGGCGGAGATGGCATCGTTTTTCGGCATTCAGGACTGGTTCCACAAGTCGGTGGAGCAGCTTTCCGGTGGTCAGAAGCAGCTTTTGAGTCTGGCTTCCGTCATGGTCATGCAGCCCAAGGTGCTGATTTTGGACGAGCCCACCAGCCAGCTGGACCCCATCGCCGCTGCCGACTTTCTGCAAACGCTGGGACGCATCAACCGGGAGCTGGGTACCACCATCCTCCTGACGGAGCACCGGCTGGAGGAGGCACTGCCCCTTGCCACCCATGCCGCCGTTTTGGACGGCGGGCGGCTGCTGTGTACCGGCAGCCCTGCCGAGGTGGGACGCGCTCTGCGCAGCCGGGGGCATGAGATGTTCCTCGCCATGCCCACCGCCATGCGGATCTGGGCCTCGGTGGCAAGCGACGATCCCGCGCCCGTCACCGTCCGGGAGGGACGGGACTTCCTGCACCGCTGGCGGGCAGATCACCCGCTGCTGCCCCTGCCGCCGGAGGAGACGCACCGGCGCGGCGGCCCGGTGCTGACGGCGGAGGGCCTGTGGTTCCGCTATGAGCCGGAGGCCCCGGACGTGGTAAAGGGACTGGATCTCACCGTGTATCAGGGGGAGCTGCTGGCGCTGCTGGGCGGAAACGGCGCGGGCAAAACCACCACGCTCCACCTGCTCAGCGGCGCGCTGACGCCCTATCGCGGCGCGGTGCGCCGTGTCGGACGCATGGGTGTACTGCCCCAGGATCCCCGCACGCTGTTTGTGAAAAAGACCGTCCGCGAGGATCTGTACGAGGCCTTTGACGGACAGGGGATACCCGCCGACCTGCGGGAGAAACGGATGGAGCAGGCGGTGGCGCTCTGCCGTCTGACGGCGCTGCTGGACCGCCATCCCTACGACCTGTCCGGCGGCGAGCAGCAGCGTGCCGCCTTGTGTAAGGTGCTGCTCCTTGACCCGGAGCTCCTGCTGCTGGACGAGCCCACCAAGGGCTTGGACGCCGAGTTCAAGCAGGAGCTGGCCGCCATCCTCCGCTCCCTGACGGCGGGAGGCGTCACCGTGGTCATGGTCAGCCACGACGTGGAATTCTGCGCCCACTACGCCCACCGCTGCGCCCTGTTTTTCGACGGCACTGTGGTGACGGAGGGCGCGCCCCGGCCGTTTTTCTCCGGCAACAGCTTCTATACCACCTCCGCCGACCGCATGGCGCGGGATATCTGCCCGCAGGCGGTAACGGCGGAGGATGTGATGGCGGTCATCGGCGGCACCGTGCCGCCGGAGCCGGTGCTGGAGCAGGTCTATGCGCCGCTGCCGCCGGTGGCGGAGGAGTCCGCCGCGTGGCAGCCGCCGAGGCTGCCGTGGTGGCGCAGAGTCATCGCCCTTGTGTCGGGTCTGCTGGCGCTGGTCATCTTCTGGCACGCCGCCAAAAACACCGATCTGACGGCGCTGGTGGGCGGCGGGGCGGTGTCCGCCGCCGGCTGGTCGGCACTGTGGGAGTATGCCCTGTTCATCGCGGCGCTGTTCGTCACCGCCGCCGCCATCGGACGGCGCTCGCCGCCGCCGGTACAGGTGCAGACGCCGGTGGAGCGGCGAAAGCTCTCCAAGCGGACGAAGGCTGCGGCCGCCCTGATTCTGGTGGGCGTTCCCGCCATATTGTTCGTGGGCAGCTACTACTTCGACGTCAAGAACTACTACCTGATGGCGCTGCTGGTCATGCTGGCCTGTATGCTGCCGTTCTTCATGGTCTTTGAGGGGCGGAAGCCCCAGGCCCGGGAGCTGACCATCATCGCCGTGCTGTGCGCGCTGGGGGTGGCGGCCCGCGCCGCCTTCTTCATGCTGCCGCAGTTCAAGCCGGTGGTGGCGCTGACCATCATCTCCGGCGTGGCCTTCGGCGGGGAGACGGGCTTTCTGGTGGGCGCCATGACCATGCTGGCCAGCAACTTCCTGTTTTCGCAGGGGCCGTGGACGCCCTTCCAGATGTTTGCCGCCGGGATCATCGGCTTCCTGGCGGGTGTTCTGTTCCGCAAGGGCTGGCTCCGCCGCAGCCGCGCCGCCCTGTGCAACTACGGCGCCATTGCCGCCATTGTCCTCTACGGCGGGCTGATGAACCCCGTCGCCGCCCTGCTGTCCAGCCGGGAATTGAGCTGGCAGGTGCTGATGAGCTACTATATCACCGGCTTCCCCGTGGACTGCGTCCACGCCGCCGCCACCGTGTTTTTCCTGTGGGTGCTGGCGGAGCCGATGCTGGAGAAGCTGGACCGCATCAAAACGAAATACGGCCTTGTGGAATAAGGAAGCCATGCCCGGCGAGCCGGTGAAAAACGCGCCGGGAAGCGGGCTCGGCAGACCGAACAGCACGGAGGCGGATAAGCCCTCCGGAATGCAAAGGTGCGATATGAACGGAAACAACAAGCAGATATTTATCGTCATCAGCCAGACGGGTACAGTCCTGTCCCGTATCCTGAAGCACGTCACCGGTGCGGAGTACAACCACGCCTCCCTCAGCCTGTCCCAAGACCTGACGAGGATGTACTCCTTCGGGCGCAGACATCCCTACAACCCCTTCTGGGGCGGCTTCGTCATCGAATCCCCCCACGCAGGGACATTCTGCCGCTTCTCCAACACCACCGCCGTCATCCTCGCGGTGGAGATCACCGAGGAGCGGTACGCGGCGCTGGAAACGACGCTGGAGACCATGTGGGCGCGGCGGGAGCAGTTTTCCTATAACCTGCTGGGGCTGCTGCTGGCGTATTTCCGCATTCTCTGGAAGCGGTCGAACTGCTACTACTGCTCGGAATTCGTGGAGGAAATGCTGCTGCAGGCGGAGGTGCGCGGAGCCGGTGAGCTGCGCGCCCGCATCGTCCAGCCCATCCACTTCCTGAAGCTGCCCCACACCCGTCTGTACACCGGGCGGCTGCGGGACTATCCCCACGGCGCGCCGCTGCGGTAACGGGACGGCTGCCGTCTTTCCCCTCTGCACCGCCGCTTCTGCAGACGACCGGCACATAAACGATGAAAAGCGCCCGCAGCCAGAGGCTGCGGGCGCTTTACCGTATTGGATCTGCAAGGCGGGGTAAGATTGGCTCATCAAGCCAACTGCCCTGTCATCCGAGCCGCCGCTTCCGCCGGGGGAAGACGGCGCACGCCAAGCCGAAGGCGCTGGCGCACAGCAGGGCGTTCCACAGCGGCAGGCCGCCGCTGTCGCCGCTGACGGGACTGCCGGTCTTTCGGAAGGTGACGGTAATGGCATGGCTCCCCATGACATTGGTGAGGGTGTAGGACTTTACCGCACCCACACTCTTGCCGTCGACCTTGACGCTGGAAACGACATAGCCCTTGTCCGGCGTGATGGTGAGAGCCAGACTTCCGCCCTCCCGGACGCGGACGCTGCCGGAGGGGGAGATCGTGCCGCCCTTCCCGGCGGTCACGGTGATGGTGTAGAAGGTATCCGGTTCGTCATCCTTGCCAGTATAGGTCCAATGGGCATACACCGTGGTGTCTGCGGAGAAGGTAGTGGACGTGGTGATCTTCGTGCCGCCGCTGGCCGCGGTGTACCAGCCGTCGAAGTGGTAGCTGCCGATGCGGGAGACGCTGGGCAGAGATGCCAGCTTCTGACCGGTGGTGGTCATGCTGCCCACAGAGGGCGTGCCGCCGTTGCCGTCAAAGGTGACGGTAAACTCGGAGGTGGCGGTATTTGCCTCAAAGATCGCCTTGACCGTGACATCGCCGGCGGGCATGATGAACCGGTTGTCGGTGATGGTCACGCCGCCGCTGACGACCTGCCACGTCTTAAAGTGGTAGCCGGTGTTGGGCGTGGTGCGCAGGGTGATCTCCATTCCCGCTTCCGATGTGGCGGGCGATGCCGTGCCGGTGCCGTTGCCGTCATCCGTGACAGTGACGTTGTACGTCGTCCCACGCCGCGTCACCAGGGCAAACTGCGGCGCGGAGAGATTACCCGCGCTGTCCTGTGCCTGGAGGGGGAGAACGCTGGTGCTCTGATTGCCGCTCAGTGTGCCGGGGATCTCGAAGCTGCCGTCGCTTCCGGCGTAGACGCTCTCGCTGCGGCCGTAGAGGATCAGGCTGCCCGCATCCGCCGTGCCGGTGATGGTGTACGCGCCGCTGTCTGCGTCGGCATAGAAGAACGGATCGGCGAGTGTGAGTACGGGAGGCGTTTCATCCACGCTCACCAGCAGGAATACGTCGGTCACATCCAGCCCCTTGACGCCGCTGACGCGGAGCATCAGGCTGCCTGTGAACGCGGGAAGGGGGAAGCCGCCCCACGCATCTGGCGTGAGGGGCGCATTGGTATCCATCCGCGTGACCTGGATTCTATCGGCCTCCGCGCAGGTCACGTTGAGGAGACTGGCGTCGCCGCCCACATAGGCGTGGTAGACGCCGTGGTCATCCGCCTCGCAGTCCACGCCGTTCACATTGAGGGTGAGGCGCAGCGGCGTGTACTTCGGCAGATATTCGCCACCGGACTCCTTCTCCGCGCTGTAATACTTTCCGCCTTCAATGACTCTGTAGGCGCGGACGCCGATCTTGTAGGTCTTGTCGGCGGACAGATTTTCGGCGGGAACAGAGGACGCGCCCGACTCCGAGACCTGCACGGCGTTGCCGCCCACGGTCAGCGCCATATCGAGGGAGGTGGTGTCCTTGTCAAGGTCGTAGCCGTAGCCGGTATCGACCCAATCGGCGCCATCCTGCTGGTAGATCGTCACATGATAGCCGTCGGCGCCGTCTACCGCGCTCCATTTGGCCCGCATCACCTCGTTGCCCGCAGGGGTCAGATCCACACTGGCAGGGGCGGCGGGCTGGTTGGTGTTGGTATAGGAGATGGGCGTGTCAAAGCACTGGCTGCCGACGGGCATCAGCGCGGTCTCTGTCGACCCGTCCGTAAGGGTGAAGGTCTTTTCCGTCATCAGGAACGAGGTCACATAGTACTCGCCGGTGGGGACCAGCGCGCCGCTGTCGGGAAGGCTGAGGGAAATGTTGTTGGGATCGATCACGGTATCCTCGCTCACGAGGTAGGTCGCATCGCCCTTGGCGCTGCCCAGATAGGTGCGCAGTGCGTAGGTCGTCCCTTCGGCGGGATACTTCACCTGACCGGAGAGCGTGTAGCCGCTCTGGGACAGAGCCAGCTCCTCAAACGGCGCAACGCTGAAGCCCTCCTCGTCGGAGAAGGTCAGCCCGCCTGCATCGACGGAATAGGTGCCGCCGTCCTTCAGCCGCAGGACGGCCAAGCGGTACGCCTTGCCGTCGTCCTCCGACTTCTTCATGTCGCCGATGCTCGTGGCGTTGATGGCCGCGTTGGGACCCATCTCGCCGTCTTCGGCCAGCCAGTTGATGGGAAGATCGACGCCGTTCTGCGTGACCGACAGGGCGGCCTGAATCTCCGCCTCGGTGATGCTGTTGTCAAAGGCCAGCACGATATACGGTGTCTCCCCCGGACCGGCGGTGACGGTGATCGCCGCAGAGGATCTGCCGCCCTGACCTGTAAGCATGGCGGGTTCCCCGGCAAGCATCGCCTGACGGGTTTCCGAATCCTCCAGGGACACGGACTGCACGAGAGGCTCAACGCCGTGATCCGCCCAGTTCCATGTGGGCAGGCTCTTGAGCCAGCGGAACTCAATGTCCCAGCCGCCGCCTCTTCTGAAGTTGGTATCGATGATATTCGGGAGCAGCACCCACACCCGCGTATCAAAGAGTCTGATGTTCACGCCGACCATCGCGCCGAGGTAGATGTCCACATTCTTGAACGCCTGCTTCATGCCCTCGCTGACGCTGACGCCCCGGATGGGCGCGGTGGTCTGCCCGCCGATAATGAGGTTGATGTTCCCGACATTCGCACCAAAACCGCCAATTAAAGGAAAGTCCTTGGGGATCTGCACCCGGCCCCTGACGATGCCGTTGGCGCCTACGCCGAGGAACACGGTATCCTTTCTGCCATTCACGCCGCCGAAGGCGCCCAGCTCAACGGAGGAATCCAGCACGATGGCGTTGATCGTATTGTTCGGCAGATTCAGCTTCAGCGCCTCCGAGCCGGAGAAGTAGATGCCCTTATAGGTATCATTCCTGTAGCTGCGCTCCTGCCCATTGAGCTTGAGGGCATAGCCGAAGCTGTCGATGAGCTGGCCGCTCTTGCCCAGACCGACGATGCCCACGTCCGACGCCTTGAGGGAGATCTCGCTGGGGCCGATGACCACATCGCCCCGGGCCTCGATCAGGTGCAGATAGGTACCCGCCAGCGCGCCCCGCAGCTTGATAGGCGGAATGGCAAAGTAGTCGCCGTTCACCGTGGCCGCCAGATCCTTGAAGCCCGCGCCGCCGCCGTTGAGCTGTCCCACGGGAACGGGCGGGATGATGGGGATGCCGGGGCTGGACTTCACAAAGAACCACAGCTCGTCGGGGATCAGCGAGCCGTCCTTCTTGCTGCGCTCCAGCGCCAGCTTGGCCTCTGTCTCGAAGAGGTCGAAGACGTTCAGCTCCAGCTCAAAGGCGTAGCGCTCCTCACCCTTGAAGGTATTGACCTCGCCCTCGACCTTCGCAAGCTCCAGTGCCATCAGCTTCGCGGTGTCGAAGCTGCCCTTGGCGTGTACGCCGTTGACCTTGAACTCGTAGGTCTTCCGGCCGCCCACCGTCTTTTCCGTCAAGCCGAAGCCCAGCTTTTCCAGCGAGAAGGCCGCGCCGTTAAAGATGGTCTGGAAGCCGATATTGCCGGCAAAGATCAGGTTGCCCGTGGCGTCCGCCGTCGCCTGCTCCAGCTTCACCGAGGCGTAGGGGATGTCCACAAAGATGATGGCGTCGTTCTTGGCGGGATCAATGTCAAACGAGAAGCCCTTGTTCGTGAGCTTGATCTTCAAGCTGCTCTCCGCGCCGCTCTTCGGCTGATAGAACTTGAAGGACGGCGCGTTCAGATGCACGCCCCGCTGCTCCACCGTTCCATCCCGGTGGATGACCAGACTTCCGCCTCTGCCCCATGTGGCGGTGACGGAGGGGGAGAGCAGCGCCGCCCCACCGGTGAAGGTGAATTTCGAGCCGTTCTTGCTCTCGTAGTCACCGTTAATGAAGCCGATGGGAGAGGCGCCGTGTAACATCTTCAGCACCGACAGCGCCGTATTATTCGGCACAGGCTCCACCACCACGCCGTTCCCCTTGGCAAAGACCGCCAGCCGCTTGGCCTGAATGGAGGGATCCACCTGATCCGGCTTGGTGGGGATCTCCGATGCCTTTACTACCAGATCGCGGAAGCCCCAGAGGAAGCGCGAGGAGCTCGGATAGGACTCGTCGTTGCCGAAAACAAGCCCCAAACCGTCCTCGCACACCACCCGGGTGTCGGCGGGGCGGCTGGCCGGCGTCACGCTGACCGTGTCCGGCAGATATACCTTGATGGTGTTGGATTTATTGTGGCTATAGTATGCCGACAGCCCCACAAAGGGGTTGGCCCAGGTGTAGCCGTCCGTATAGACCTCGGTGATGTAGTCGTAGCACCAGTCGCGGCCCTGCGAGAAGCCCGTATATGCGGACACATTTTCCAGCTTGCCGGTGATGACGGAGCTTTCGGTGGAAAGCACCGTCTGTTTATCATAATTATAAACGGTGCGGCCCAGCTTGAGGGCGGGGCTGTCCGCGGCCTTGGGATGCCCCATGGCGGTAAAGCCGCTGAGGGTATAGCCCCAGAAAACGTCCACATCGGTGTTCATCGTCTGAAAAAACGCCCCGCTGTCCTGCACGTTGAGCCGGATATTGTCAACGGATACCATCACGCCCCAGCTCCCGGCGGACGACTCGTTCTCCTTAAGCTGCACCAGCTCATAATACACGGAGGTCGTCCCGCTCACGGTGAGCTTGGTCAGGTTGACCGTCAGGTCATAGTCCGCCCTGATGGCCTTTGCCGTGCCGTTGGGCGTCTTGTTCACAAAGGTCAGGCTTTTCAGGCGCAGGCTTGCCGGATGCGAGGTCGCCTTATTGTTATAGCCGTAGCCCGCATAGGTAACGAAGTAGCAGTACGGCGTCTGCCTGTCTGTGGGGTCGGCGCTTTCCGTCGCCGGAGCCGTTGACAGTGTGCCGTCCTTCCGCGCGATCACGCGGATATAGTCGTTTTGCAGCGCAAACGACCCGCTGCTCAGCTTGGTCTGTTTCACAGCGTTGCTTCCTACCGGCTGGATGTCTCCCACATAGGCCAGCGCCTGCGTGGGCAGCGCGCTGAGGAACAGGCATAGTATCAGCAATAGGGATAGTACTTTTTTCATGGTGTATCCTCCTTCTCTCTTTCCTTACTGCGGTTTCTTCGCTTCTCCCGCTCGTGCAGCCGCACACAGGCGATCACCAGCACGACGGCTGCCGCGAAGGCCGCAACGGCCACCAGCACGTAACCGCCTGCGTCCTCGCGCAGCAGCATGGCGCCGAAGGCGCCCTGTGCGGCGGTCTCTCCCCGTTCAATGGCCATGCCCTCCGCCTGTATCAGCGCCGCGAACAGGAGCACACACGCGGCGGACAGCCCGTAGACGCTGCGCCGCTGCCTCCGGCGGGTGTTGTCACGCACCCGTTTTTTGACAAGGGCGACCCGTCTTGCGGTATCGTACATATCGTCTGCAACCTCCTCTCTGTTTTTCTCGACAAGGCGGCTCAAAAAGCCTCTTACTTATATAGGTACAAAAAATCGGGAAAACTCTCACCCCAATCGCAAAATTTTTCAAAAAAATTTGAGAGCCGCCCAAAAGCGGCTCTCAAGGAGTGATATTCGGTTATTCCCGCCGGGCAGACCGGGAGACGGAGGGCTTTCCCACCGCGATCAGCAGCACCGGCAGGGCGTAGGCGATATACTGCGCCGCACCGCCGTAGGCAATGAGCAGGTTATAGGTGGCGTGGAGGGTGATGGCCGCGCCCAGCAGCCCGCAGGTACCGGCCACCTTCAGCCATGCCCGCTGCCACGCATACGCCAGCCCGCCGCCGACGATCAGACCGCACAGCACGTGCATCGCTCCCGTGCCGAAGCCCCGGAAGAAGATGAAGGTGAAGCGGTCAGCGCCGTTCTGGATGAGGTAGCAGACATTTTCAAAGGTGGCGAAGGCGAGGGCGACTGTTATTGCGGCGGGCTTGATCCGCTCCCCCTCCGGCTCGAACACCAGAAGAAAGAACACCAGCGGCAGCAGCTTCATGACCTCCTCCACCACCGGCGCGATCTCCACCGTGGCGGCAAGGGCGTCCGCCTGACACACCGCTGAGAGGAAGGTGTTGATGTAGGCCGAGAGCAGGCACACCCCCATCCCGGCGATGCAGAACAGGAAAAGGCGGAGCTGCCGTCTGCCCATGCACAGGGCGGCCACCAGCAGAGGGGACGCCATGCAGAGAAAAATGTTCTCAATGTAGGTCATGCCGCCACCGCCTTTCCCGTGGCGGGCAGCAGCCCCAGAATGGTCAGCGTCAGCAGTATGTCGCACCAGAAGGCGGGGCTGGCCGGGGAGGTGTTGGGCCAGAAGCAGCCCACCGTCCACAGCAGGTATTCCGCGCCCACAAAGCACAGTACCCCAATGTGGAAGTACCGCATATGCCGCGCCGTATCCGTCTGTCTGCCTGCGTAAACAAGCCCGCGGATGGCGCAGAAGGACAGCACGATCATCATGCCGCACCAGATCAGGTTGGAGAGGATGTCGCCATAGGTGCAGTAGAACACCAGCAGCGGCACACCGACCAGTGGCGATAGCCACGCCTCCCGGCAGCGGAAGGCGCGCTCCTCCGGACTGGCCAGCGTGGCCTGCAAAATGCGTAGGAAGATCACGCTGGCCACCCAGCCGAACTCCGACACATAGAAAACCCGCGGCGTGGTATCAAACAGCAGCAGGTACAGCGTCCAGTAGAGGACGCCCAGTGCAAAGCAGCCATAAAAGCAGAACAGCAGTAAAAAGGGGGGCTGCCTGCGGCTTTTCCGGTAGGCAACGCCCGAAAGCACCGCGCCTGAGAACGCGGCTAAGAATTGCAGCAGGTTCTCAATCAGCTCCATGCCGCCCCTCGCTTTCCGTGTCCCGCGTGTCCTCCCGGTGCATCTGCCGGAGGCGGAAGCACAAAACCGTCACGCACACGCCGAGAAGAAAGGCAAAAAGTCCGATGACGATATAGCCGAGGGCGGCGCTGCTCCGGAAGATACCGGCGGCCGTTTCAAAGCCGGCATAGTCGTTGATCTGTATCCGTGCGGCGATGCCGGGCATGGCGAGGGACGCCCCTACAAGCAGCGCAAGGCACGCCGCCACAACGGAAGCCATGGTGATTGTATTGCGCCACAGCCGTTTCTCCCGCTCAATTTTGGCGATGCGCCGCTTTGCCTCCGCCACCCGCTCCTCATGACTCCGCATTTGTGATACCCTCCCGTTCCAGCAGCCTGCGCAGGCTCTCCTTCCCGCGATACACCATGTTGGTGATCTGCTTTACCGTTTTTCCTGTGACCTCCGCCGCCTGCGCGTAGCTCATATCCTCAAAATAGGTGAGATACAGGACCTCCCGATAGTCCGGGTTCATTTCTGCCATGCAGAAATGGAGGATGCGGTCCCGCTCCTTTGTCCGGATGACCTCCTCCGCCAGCAGCTGTCCGTCCGGCTCGTCGGTCAGCTCGTCCAGACTGAACAGGCACTTCCGCCTGCTCTTGCGGCGCAGCGCCATGTGCCGTGCCGCCTTGTATAGATACGCCTTGAAGCCGCCGTCCCGGATGCGGGGCTTTTTGGTGAACAGATAGGCAAAAACGTCCAGCATCAGCTCCTCGGCCTCGTGGACATCGTGCAGGTAGCCGTCAATGTACAGGGCCAGCGGGTCGCCGTATTTTTTCATCAGGGCGTCCAGCCCCTCGTCGTTGCCGTCTATGTACTGGCGGTATAAGGTCTCGTCGCACGCCATGCCGTTCACCTCCTCTTTGCGGATACGCCAAATGCAGCAGGGGGCAGTCCGCGAATGGGTACCACCTACCACCTTACATCATATATGAATGTGAGAGAAAACGCAAGATATTCGGCGAAGGGGGTCGAAGAAAAGCCGCCTTGCAGTCCTCTCCGCGGTCTGATGCAAACGCTTTCTGTAAAAAACAAAAGCCGCCGGTATCTCACGAAACCGGTGGCTTTTGCAGCGCTCGCGCACAAAACGGGAGGGAGCGCACGCAGCAGAAACACCTGCGGCATATTGCTGCTGAGAATATAATGTGCCGCCCCTGTCAAGCAGACAATGCTTATCTTATCCGGCACTCCCCGTCCAGGAGTCACTTCGACATGACACTGGGGGGGGAGATATGCTTCCAAGATCTGCGACGGGCAGGTGCGTCTTTCTATCGGCATTGAGGATGCCGACGACCTGATTGCCGTCTGGAGCAGGCACTGGCACAGATCTGACCGGTTGCGCCGCATAGTAGAGGAAGCGTTTGTCCTCCTCCGCTTTTGCCTTTAAGACAAGGCCAGGGAATTTTTCTGTATAGACGATAAAAATTCCTCGCACCTCTTGCAAAGCGGAAAGAAATGCAGTATAATTTGACCAAAAGAACTAAAGCGGTCATATTTAAGGGGAGGCGCGGGCTTGGCTTTTACCGATTACGAGACCGAGCAGCTCCGCAAGGCGTTGCTGAAGGAAACGAGGCGTTGTGCTGTCACGCTGGGGATGAAGAAAACCTCCGTGGATCAGCTGACGAAGGCGATCGGCATTGCGAAGGGCTCATTCTATAAATTCTACGAATCCAAGGAGATGCTATTTTTCGCGGTTTTGGAGAATATTCACACCGAGCTTTATGGGGTAGCCGACCGAGCACTGGGCGAAGCTGACAGCTTGCCGCCGTCGGAACGTGCGGCAAAGGCTGTCCTTGCCGTTTGCCGGCGGCTGTCTGATACCGGCGATATGATCTTCATCGAAAACGATGCGAAGCTGCTTTTGCAAAGGCTGCCGGAGGATGTGAAAAACGTCCATTACCACGACGGAGAAACACACATCCGCCAGCTGTTGGAAAAGCACGACCTTGCGCCAAAGCGCGGAGCTTCCCTGGCTGCCGCCACGGTGCGGGGGCTGATTCTCACCGTTTCCCATCGGGAGCAGATTGGGGAACTGTACCCGCAGGTGTTGGAAACGCTGGTGCGCGGCGCTTGCAGGGAGTTATTTGAATAAGCGGAGGGCCGCAGAGATGCGGCCTTTCCAAGGCACGTCGGTTAGCCAACTCTAACCGCGCGGCTGCGCGTGTTGGTTAGATGAATCTAACAATAGAAGGAATGATGGCGTTGCAGTGACGTGGCTAAGTGTGATTTTTTTGAAAAAACCATGATTTTGAAAGAAGGTACGAAAATGATCCAAACAACAGTTCAGGTTTCCGGCATGGCCTGCTCCATGTGCGAGGCCCACATCAACGATACGATTCGCACCGCGTTTCCCGTGGAGAAGGTTTCCTCCTCCCATTCCAAGGGGGAGACGGTGATCCTCTCTCAAGCGCCGCTGGACGAAAACGCCCTCCGCGCCGCCATCGATGCCACCGGCTACACGGCGGGGGAGATCAGCACCGCAGTCTACGAAAAGAAAGGCTTTTTCCGCTTCGGGAAGAAGCATTAAGTGCATTCCGATGCCGCCATCGCGGCCATCGGTTTGACATACACACATCTTACATAGGAGGACAATCATTATGAAAAAAGTCGGTTTATTTGCAGCAGGCGTGCTGTTCGGCACGGCGGGTATCAAGCTGCTGGGCAGCAGGGATGCCAAGAAGGTCTACGCCCACACCACCGCCGCCGCGCTGCGTGCCAAGGAGGATGTGATGAAAACGGTCACCGCCGTGCGGGAGGGCGCGGATGACATCTACGCAGAAGCCAAGGCCATCAACGAGCGCCGCGCAGAGGCGGAGGCCGCCGCTGTGGTGGAGGACACTTCCGCGGAGGACGCCAAGGCGGAGTGATCCATGAAATGCACGATCCTACATGATTTACCGGGGCGGCTGCGGGTACACCTGTGCTGCGGGCGGATGAGCTTATCCCAAGCGGATGTGCTGGAATACTATCTGCGCGCCCAGGACGGCGTACAGGAGGTCAGGGTCTACGACCGGACGCAGGACGCGGTGGTGGTGTACGGCGGGAAACGGGAGAACGTTATCTCCTCGCTGGCGCGCTTCTCCTTCGCCGAGGCGGAGGCCATGGAGCTGGTGCCGGAGCATACCTCCCGGGCACTGAACCGGGAGTTTGAGGACAAGCTGGCTATCGCCGTCATGCGGCGGTGCGTCTCCAAGCTGTTCCTGCCTGTACCCATCACCACGGCGCTGGCACTGTTCCGCTCCGTAAAGTACATCCGGGAGGGGCTTTCGGCACTGTGGCACGGCAAACTGTCCGTCGCCGTGCTGGATGCCACCGCTGTTACGGTGTCCATGGCACGGGGCGATTTTGCCACCGCCGGCTCCGTTATGTTCATGCTGCATCTGGGCGAAATTCTGGAGGAATGGACCCACAAAAAGTCCGTGGCCGACCTTGCCTCCGCCATGAGCCTGCGTGTGGACAGCGTCTGGCTGCAGGCAAACGGCACCGAGGTGCTGACGAAGATCACCGATGTAATGCCGGGAGACCGTATCGTGATCCGCACCGGCGGCATGATCCCGCTGGACGGCCGGGTGGTGGAGGGCGAGGCCATGGTGAACCAGTCCTCCCTCACCGGCGAGTCCATGCCTGTGGCCAAGCACCCCGGCAGTCCCGTCTATGCCGGGACGGTGGCGGAGGAGGGCGAGTGCGTCATCTCCGTGGAGAAATCCTCCGGCAGCGGGCGGTATGACCGGGTGGTTCGCATGATCGAGGAGTCGGAGAAGCTAAAATCCACCGCCGAGGACAAGGCGTCCCGGATGGCGGACAGGCTGGTGCCCTACACGCTGGGCGGCACGGCACTGACCTATCTTCTGACCCGGAACGTGACGAAAATGCTCTCGGTGCTGATGGTGGACTTCTCCTGCGCCCTGAAGCTGGCCATCCCCATCGCGGTGCTGTCCGCCATGCGGGAGAGCAACGGCCATCACATCTCCGTCAAGGGCGGACGCTTTTTGGAGGCGGTGGCCAAGGCGGACACCATTGTGTTCGACAAGACCGGCACGCTGACCTATGCGACCCCCACCGTGGCGGCGGTCATCCCCTTCGGCGGCCACGATGAGGCGGAAATGCTGCGACTTGCCGCCTGTCTGGAGGAGCATTACCCCCATTCCATGGCAAACGCCGTGGTGGCGGAGGCAAAGCGGCACGGGCTCACCCACGAGGAGTACCATTCGCAGGTGCAGTATGTGGTGGCCCACGGCATCTCCAGCATGGTGGAGGGCAAGAAGGTCATCATCGGCAGCGCCCACTTCGTCTTTGAGGACGAGGGCTGCCGCATCCCGGAGGGGGAACAGGCGAAATTTGACGCGCTGCCCGCCGCGTATTCCCACCTGTACCTCTGCATGGACGGGGAGCTGGCGGCGGTCATCTGCATCCACGATCCCCTGCGCCGGGAGGCGCGGGCGGCGGTAAGGTCGCTGCACGAGAGCGGCTTTACCAATGTGGTGATGATGACCGGCGACAACCGCCGCACGGCGGAGGCTGTGGCCGCCGAGGTGGGCGTGGACGCCGTGTACGCCGAGGTGCTGCCGGAGGACAAGGCCGCGTTTATCCGGCAGGAAAAGGAAAAGGGACACACCGTTATCATGGTGGGCGACGGCGTCAACGATTCTCCCGCCCTCTCCGAAGCGGACGCGGGCATCGCCATCTCCACCGGTGCGGCCATCGCCCGGGAGATCGCGGACATCACCGTTGCCTCGGAGGATCTCTTTGCGCTGGTAACACTGCGAAGGCTCGGTGAGGCACTGATGAAGCGTATCCACGGCAGCTACCGCTTCATCGTGGGCTTCAACCTGACGCTGATCGCGCTGGGTGTGGCGGGGGTACTGCCACCCACCACCTCGGCACTGCTGCACAACGGGTCTACGCTGGGCATCAGCCTGCGGAATATGACCGACCTGCTGGACGAAAACAAATCATAAGGAATCGGGGCAGGGAAACTGCAAGCTGTATCCCTGCCCCACTCCAAAGCACAGAGGTTAGAGTGCACTAACTGTGAAGTGAGCCAAGGAAACGAAACAGTACGGGCAATACGGAGGCGACAGCGCAGGGGGTGAACCTCGTTTGCGAGCGCGTGATCTGCGCGGAGACGCCCGACGACGCGGCACTTGAAGTCTGCCGCGCCTTGGGCAAGGCGTTGGCAGAATGAAAAATGATCCCTGCCGCTGACGGTTACTTTGGCGGCGGGGATGCCATGTAAATGAAAATCAAAGCCTCCGGCATTAGCCGGAGGCTTTGGCTTTTTACTCTTCCACCAGCCGGCCGTCCACCGTCACGGTGACCACCTGCCACGGGATGAACTTCCCGCTCTGCTGGAGTGCCTTTTTCGCCGCCAGCTCCAGCCCGCCGCAGCAGGGTACCTCCATCCGCACGACGGTGACGCTCTTAATGTCGTTTTCCCGGATGATCTCCGTCAGCTTTTCGGCATAGTCCACGCTGTCCAGCTTGGGACAGCCCACCAGCGTGATGTGTCCCTTGATGAACCGCTCGTGGAAGGCGGCGTAGGCGTAGGCGGTGCAGTCGGCGGCGATGAGCAGCCGCGCCCCGTCGAAATAGGGCGCGTTCACCGGCACCAGCTTGATCTGCACCGGCCACTGGGACAGACGGCTTGTCTGCTGCGCTTGCGGCGTTTCCACGGCGGGCGCGGTCTCGCGCTGAATGTTCCGGGACTGGCTGCCGGGGCAGCCGCAGGGCAGCGTCATGCCCTGCTCCCGCATTTTCCGCTGCTTGTTCTCCATGACGGCTTTTTCGTCGTAGGCGGCGGCCTCCCGCTCGACAAAGGTGATGGCACCCGTGGGGCAGGTGGGCAGGCAGTCCCCCAACCCGTCGCAGTAGTCGTCCCGCATCAGCTGTGCCTTGCCGTCCACCATGGCGATGGCGCCCTCATGACACGCCTCGGCGCAGGCGCCGCAGCCGTTGCACTTGTCCCTGTCGATCTCAATGATTCTCCGTACCATAGTTTTGTCCTCCTTGCGGTTCTTCTTGACTTTGTGGCTTCATTTTACTATCATAATTTATGAAAGTCTGTTGGCACGCCAACGAAAAGGAGAAAAATATGCGGATCAATTTGGGGAATACCCCGCTATTTCGCGGCATGACGCCGTCGGACATTGAGGAAATGCTGCGCTGCCTGCGCGCCGCAGAGCGCACCTATAAGAAGGGCGCGGTCATCCTGCCGGAGGGGACGCCCACGGAGCAGCTGGGTGTGGTGCTGTCCGGCCGGGTCATCATCGAGATGGGGGACGTGTGGGGCAACAACAGCGTCCTCAGCAGCGTGGGCGCAGGCGGCATCTTTGCGGAGGCGTATGCCTGCGTGCCGGGCGAGCCGCTGATGGTCAACGTCACCGCCGCCGAGGATACGGAGGTGCTGCTGCTGCACATCGGGCAGGTGCTGGAGCCCTGCGCCAAGGTGTGTCCCCGCCATCTCCGGCTGCTGCGGAACTTGCTGGCCCTCTCCGCCGGGAAGAATTTGCAGCTCTCCCGCCGGGTGCTGCACACCTCGCCCAAGTCCATCCGCAAGCGGCTGCTGTCCTATTTCTCGGAGTGCATCAAGCGCACCGGCAGCTACGAATTCGACATACCCTACAACCGCCAGCAGCTGGCGGACTACCTGAACGTGGAGCGCAGCGCGCTGAGCAACGAGCTGTCCCTCATGCAGCGGGACGGGCTGATCCGGTATGAGAAAAACCACTTTGCTGTGACGGAGCAGCTGGGGCAGCGGTGAAGAAAAACAGGGAAGCGTGCGGCGTGGTAGGTATGAATATGATATCGAGGCGGGGAAGCAGCAGGCGGGCAACGTACTGGCGGAGGTATACTTCCGCGGCAAGACCGCCGAAGAGTAGGGGAGACAGAGACCCCCTGTCCGCTCCTCAAATATGGCCTTACGCTTGGGATAGGTGGACGGGCCCGCAGCGTACCAAGCCATGAATTGGCGGATGTCCTTGATCTCCATAACAGAATCTTGAACCACGGGCGGCGGGACAGTTTACTGTCCCGCCGCTCTGCTTTTCGGCGGGTATGCCTTGCTTGTGCGTAATGGCTCTCCACGCCGAGGCTGGCTTGGTCAGCGTTTTGCGGCACAAGGCGGGGCGCTTCTTCCGAATATAAGCGGAAAGGAGGGAAATTTCTTCCGAAATCAATCTTGACAAATATTATCAAGATTGATAGAATGAAAATACAACCAAGGGAAAAGGGGATGCAGGAATATGCTCATCACAAGGGAAACAGACTATGCACTGCGGATGCTGCGGGTGCTGCTGGACGGAGAGAAGCACTCCGCCGCCGAGATGGCGGAGACGGAGCTGATCCCCGTACAGTTTGCCTATCAGATCCTGCGAAAGCTCTCCGCCGGGGAGCTGGTGCAGGTGAGCCGGGGCGCAGCCGGTGGCTGCCGGCTGTCCCGCGACCTGCGCGGCGTTTCCCTCTACGATCTTATGGTCGTCATGGGAGAGCATGACGTCCTGTGCGCCTGTATGGAGCCGGGGTATGACTGCCGCTGGCAAAGCGAACACGGGAAATGCGCCATCCACTGCCAGCTAACGGAGTTACAGCGAAAGCAGGACGAGGCATTCCGCGCCGTGAGTCTGCACCGGCTGCTGACCGGCGAAGCCATTCAAAAAGAAGAAGCGACCCAACAAACGTGACATAAGGAGGTACACCGTATGCTGTTTCAGACCACACCCGCGCACGAGGAGCTGCGCGCCAAGATCCGGGCCTTTGCGGAGGAGGAGATCAAGCCTCTTGCCTTCCTGCTGGATCAGAACAACGAGTTTCCCGACGAGGCTGTTCAAAAGATGGGACAGCTGGGCTGGCTGGGGCTGCCGTTCCCCAAGGAATACGGCGGCGCGGGCCTTGACATTCTCAGCTACGCCATGGCGGTGGAGGAGCTGGCCCGTGTGGACGGCGGCGCAGGCGTGATCCTCTCCGCCCACGTGTCGCTGGGCGCGTGGCCCATCTTCGCCTACGGCACGGAGGAGCAGAAGCGGAAGTATCTCGTGCCGCTGGCAAGAGGCGAAAAGCTGGGCGCCTTCGGCCTTACCGAGCCTAACGCCGGGTCGGACGCCGGCGGCACGGAAACCACGGCGCTGGACAAGGGCGACCACTACCTGCTCAACGGCGGCAAGATCTTCATCACCAACGCGCCCAAGGCGGACACCTATGTGGTATTCGCCGTCACCACGCCGGACATCGGCACCCGGGGCATCTCCGCCTTCATCGTGGAGAAGGGCTGGAAGGGCTTTGAGTTCGGCGACCACTACGACAAGATGGGAATTCGCTCCTCCTCCACGGCGGAGCTGATTTTCAACGACGTGAAGGTACCCAAGGAGAACCTGCTGGGCAAGGAGGGCGACGGCTTCAAGATCGCCATGTCCACGTTGGACGGCGGCCGCATCGGTATCGCGGCGCAGGCACTGGGTATCGCCCAGGGGGCCTTTGAGCACGCACTGACCTACGCCAAGGAGCGCGTCCAGTTCGGAAAGCCCATCGCGGCACAGCAGGCCGTTTCCTTCAAGCTGGCGGACATGGCCACCAAGCTGCGCTGCGCCCGCTTCCTCGTCTACTCCGCGGCGGAGCTGAAGGAGCAGCACGCCCCCTACGGCATGGAGTCCGCCATGGCGAAGATGTACGCCTCAGACATCGCGCTGGAGGTCACCAACGACGCCATGCAGATCCACGGCGGCACCGGCTTCCTCAAGGGCATGGAGGTGGAGCGCGCCTACCGCGATGCCAAGATCACCACCATCTATGAGGGTACCAACGAGATCCAGCGGGTGGTCATCGCCTCCCATCTCATCGGCAGGCTGGGCAAGAGCAGCGGCGGCGAAAGCCGCTCAGCAGCCAAGAAGCCCGCGCCCATCACCGGTATCCGCAAGCGCACCATCTTCCGGGAGGGCGACGCCGCCCAGCAGGTCAACGACCTTGTGGCGGCACTGAAAAAGGACGGCCATGACTTCTCCGTGGGCATTCCCATGGATACGCCCATCCCCAAGGCAGAGCGTGTGGTCTCCGCCGGTAAGGGCATCGGCGAAAAGAAGAACATGAAGCTGGTGGAGGGCTTGGCCAAGGCCGCCGGCGCGGCGATCGGCTCCTCCCGTCCCGTGGCGGAGACGCTGAAATACCTGCCCCTTGACCGCTATGTGGGTATGTCCGGGCAGAAGTTCACCGGCAACCTCTATATCGCCTGCGGCATCTCCGGCGCCACCCAGCACCTCAGGGGCATCAAGGATGCCTCCACCATCGTGGCCATCAACAAAAACGGCAACGCGCCTATCTTCAAGAACTGCGACTACGGCATCGTGGGCGACGTGATGGAGATTTTGCCCCTGCTCACTGCCGCGCTGGACAGCGGCGAGAAGCAGCCCGCGCCGCCGATGGTGAAGATGAAGCGTCCCACGCCGCCCAAGCCCACGCCCATCGGTGACACCTATGTGTGCGGCGGCTGCGGCTACGAATATGTGCCGGAGCTGGGCGACGAGGACGGCGAGATCGCGCCGGGTACGTTGTTTGAGCAGCTCCCCGCCGACTGGGTATGCCCGGAGTGCGCGGAGGGCAAGGATCAATTTGTGAAGGCTTGAGCCGGGAGGGTATGAGATATGTATTGTGTGCGTAATGTGACCAGCGACCTCTACTGGGTGGGCGCCAACGACCACCGCCTTGCCCTGTTTGAAAACTGCTTCCCCATTCCCCGCGGCGTCAGCTACAACGCCTACTGTCTGCTGGACGAGAAAACGGTGCTGTTCGACACCGTGGACTGGTCCGCCTGCCGCCAGCTGCTGGAGAACCTGAACCACGTCCTGAACGGGCGGGAGCTGGACTATCTGCTCATCAACCACCTGGAGCCGGATCACGCCGCCTGCATCGAGGAGATCCTGCTGCGGCACCCCAAGGTGAAGGTCATTTCCAACGAAAAAGCCTTCATGCTCATGCGGCAGTTCGGCTTCCATGTGGACGACCACGAGTGCATCGAGGTGAAGGAGGGGGACACCTTCTCCTTCGGCCAGCACACCGTCACCTTTGTGGGCGCGCCTATGGTGCATTGGCCGGAGGCCATGGTGACCTTCGACCTCACTGACGGCGTGCTGTTCTCCGCCGACGCCTTCGGCACCTTCGGCGCGCTGGACGGCAAGCTGTTTGCCGATGAGGTGGACTTTGAGCGGGACTGGCTGGACGATGCCCGCCGCTATCTTACCAACATTGTGGGCAAGTACGGCCCCCACATCCAGCTCCTGCTGAAAAAGGCCGGTGGGATCCTGGATCAGATCAAGTATATCTGCCCCCTCCACGGCCCGGTGTGGCGGGAGAATCTGGGCTGGTTCATCGGGAAGTACGACACATGGAGCCGGTACGCGCCGGAGGAAAAGGGCGTGCTGATCGTCTACGCCTCCATGTACGGCAACACGGAGAACGCGGCGCAGGCACTTGCGGCAAGGCTCTGCGACAAGGGCATGAGCCGTGTGGCACTGTACGATGTGTCCTCCACCCACGTGTCCCAGCTGATCTCCGAGGCGTTCAAGTACAGCCACATCGTGCTGGCCTCGGTGACCTACAATCTGGGCATCTACCCCGCCATGCACGACTTCCTTATGGACATGAAGGCACTGAACCTGCAAAATCGCACCTTCGCCCTCATTGAAAACGGCTCATGGGCGGTGAAGTCCGGCGACCTCATGCAAAAATTCGTCAACGACGAGCTGAAGAACATGACGGTGCTCAACGAGCGGCTCAGTCTCGCCTCCTCGCTGGGGGAGGACAAGGCTGTTGAGCTGGAAACGCTGGCGGACGCGATTTTGGAGTCCGTGCAGTGACCGGCGCGGGGAGCGGAAGAAAGAAATAGGCTGCCGGAAGGCTCTGCCGCCTCCCTGCCGGGGAGACCGTATTCCGCGAGATGGGGCGGACAAGCACGATCCCGCGCTTGTCCGCCCTTTTTAAAGGAGGCACAGCAAAGCAAGTCAGAACGCAACAAAACGAGTTTCGGAAAACAGGCTAATGCCGGTTCAAAACAGAAAATCAGGAGGTGTTTTTCCGATGGCCATCCGAACGGTAACGGATGCGATCCGCTATGTAGGGGCGGATGATAACACATTGGCACTCTTTGAAAACCAGTACCCCGTCCAGCCTATGGGGGTGAGCTACAACTCCTATGTCATTTTGGATGAGAAGATCGCTGTGATGGACAGCGTGGACGCACGGGCGGCGGAGGATTGGATTTCCAATGTGGCGCAGGTGTTGGAGGGGCGCAGCCCCGACTATCTTGTGGTCACACACATGGAGCCGGATCATTCCGGCAGCCTCATGCGGATAGCGCAAGAGTACCCGGAGATGAAGATCGTGGGAAACGCGAAAACATTTACCCTGATCAAGCAGTTTTTCGGCACAGGTGCGCTGACAGAGGACCGTATGCTGGAGGTTGGCGAAGGAGATACGCTTTCCTTGGGTATGCATCGGCTGCGCTTTTTGCTGGCGCCGATGGTACACTGGCCGGAGGTAATGACAGCGTATGAGGAAACGGAAAAGATCCTGTTTTCAGCGGATGCCTTTGGCCGCTTCGGCGCACTGGAGCGGACTGTCCGCGCCCCGTGGGCGCCGCAGGCGCGGCGGTATTATTACAATATCGTCGGCAAATACGGCGCGCAGGTGCAGGCTCTGTTGAAAAAGGTCTCCGCGCTGGAGATCAAAACGATCTGTCCGCTCCATGGCCCGATGCTCACAGAGGGATTGGAGGAGTATCTGCGGCTTTATGACCTGTGGTCACAGTGGAAGCCGGAGGAACCGGAGAGCATACTGATCGCGCAAGCGTCCATCCACGGAAACACCGCCCGTGCGTCGGAGATCCTAAAGGGTAAGCTGGAGGGAAAAGGCGTGCGAGTTACCTTGTGCGATTTGACGGTGACAGACCTCTCCTATGCCGTGACCAGCGCATTTTACTGCGGGAAGCTGGTATTGGCATGCTCCACCTATGACGGAGGGCTGTTTCCACCCATGAAGGCCTTTTTGGAGCATTTGCAGGCCAAGGGCTTTCGGAGCCGCCGGGTCGGCTTGATGGAAAATGGATCCTGGGCGCCCGTCGCCGCACGGCTGATGCGCGCCAAGCTGGAGGACATGAAGGATATCCGACTGTGCGAAACGGAGGTATCGCTGCGCGGCGCATTGAACCAAACCAGTGAGGCACAGATGGATGCTCTGGTGGCGGAACTCTGCGCGGAGTAAGCGGCGGGAGACCGGACGGTATCCCCGTGCCGAGGCTGGCTTCGTCCAGCCGCCCGATGCCTCAAAAGCAGAGCGTCATCACCGGCTTATCCCTGTATGCTCTCAAGACAGTCTCCTTTACCGGTTCTCCGCCAGATATTCCTCCGCGTAGTGGACAGCCACCGCGCCGTCCGATACGGCGGTGACCACCTGCCGCAGCGCCTTGGTGCGCACGTCGCCTGCGGCGAACACGCCGGGGAGGCTGGTGCGGGTGGATTCATCCGCGATGATGTAGCCGGATTTGTCCAGCGCCAGCTCGCGTCGGAACAGCTCCGTCGCCGGGGCGCGTCCCGCGCTGATGAACACGCCGTCGCAGGCAAGGTCATGTTCCGCGTCGGTGTTGACATCTTTTAGCCGAAGCCCCGTCAGGCGGCTGTCGTGCAGCAGAGCGGAAACGGTGCTGTTCCAGCAGAATTCTACGTTGGGCGCGTTCATCAGCGGCTCATGATAGACCTTCGTAGCCCGCAGGCTGTCCCGGCGGTGGATGAGATAGACCTTTTTTGCAATACGGGACAGGGTCAGGGCGTCCGCCGCGGCAGAGTTGCCGCCGCCCACCACCGCCACGGTCTTGCCCCGATAGGGCGCGCCGTCGCAGGCGGCGCAGTAGTGAACGCCCTTGCCGACGAGTGCCTCCTCGCCGGGAATGCCCAAGGGGCGGGGTGTCGCACCGGTGGCGATGACCACCGTGCGGCTCTGAAAGACACCCTCACTGGTGTCCAACGTCTTGGTTTTTCCAGACAGGTTGGCTTTGTACACCTCCGCCAGCTCCGTCACCGCGCCGAAGCGCTCGGCGCTCTGCTGCATTTTTTCGCCCAGCGTAAAGCCGTCGATGCCGCTTTCAAAGCCGGGGTAGTTGTCGATCTGCTCCGTCAGCGCCATCTGCCCGCCGGCGGAGAGCTTTTCCAGCACCAACGTGGAAAGTCCGGCACGGGCGGCGTACAGGGCGGCGGTGTATCCGGCGGGGCCGCCGCCGATGACGATCATGTCATAAATCTGCTCCATAGCCACGCCCTCACTGCGCCAGCGTTTCCTGAATAAATGTCTCGATGGCCGCCTTGGAGCCGGGAGCCACCACAGAGCCGATCACCTCGCCGTTCTTAAAGAGCAGCAGCGTGGGGATGGTGTCGATGCCGAAGCGCTGAATCAGCTGCGGCTCCTCGTCGTAGTTGATCTTGCCGGCGATAAGCGTGTCTGCGTACTGCTCACCCACCTTGTCGAAGGCCGGGGCAATACGGCGGCAGTAAGGGCACCACTGCGCCCAGAAATCCACCAGCACGGGCTTGTCCGCGCGGAGAACGTCGTTTTCGAAGCTGTTGGTCGTAATGGTAAGCATCATAAAATCCTCCTATTTCTGTGTAAAAAGCTGTGTTTCAATATCTGTAATCGTAATGTGCGAGAGATAGGCGGCGCACTGCTCGTTCATGTTCCGATAGAGCTCGTCCATCACGCCTGCCATACCGGAGCAGATGGCGCAGTCCCGGTCAATGTCGCCGCTGTGCCACGCGCAGTCCACAAAGCGGGTGTTTACCGCCTCCGCCACCTGCCGTAGAGAAAGGACTGCCGGGTCTGCCGTCAGGCGGTAGCCGCCGTCCAAGCCCTCCCGGGTCTCCACCATCCCCGCCTTTTTCAGCCCCGCCAGCACGCGGCGGACGCGGGTGGGGTTGGTGCAGATGTTCTCCGCCAGCGCCTCGCTGCTGAGAGAGCGTCCGCTGTGGCTCAGACAGACCAGCGCGTGAACGGCCAGATTAAAAGAACTGTCCATGGTCATCCCTCCTGTGATAATCTGTGCTTGCGGCAAGTACAGTTTCTACTGTGACTATAACAGATACAGTTCGGCGTGTCAAGCTTTTTCGCCAATTTTTCAGCGGAAGCCCTCCATAGCTGTTGACAACAGGTTGAATATGCGTATAATGGAAAACAAGAATAAGAATAGTTCTTGTTTTGGAGGAATGCAGTATGCCGAAATACGCAGAGGAGATATTGGCCGCCGTCACGGAGCTGCAGCGGCATCCCACGGCGGAGCAGGTGTTCCTGGAGATGAAAAAGGAGCACCCCAGCATTGCTCTGGGTACGGTATATAAGCACCTGAACGGTTTGGCGGAGGAGGGGCTTTTGC